>Ga0310690_10000719_pt1 | contig 66178 bp, 50 predicted proteins | sample AusTroGonzalo_MG_2_FD_207661 | JGI IMG/M metagenome (GOLD analysis project Ga0310690, IMG submission 207661) | Bovine rumen microbial communities from tropical cattle in Woodstock, Queensland, Australia - Gonzalo_04 (v2) (version 2) | ecosystem: Host-associated > Mammals > Digestive system >... | reverse complement strand
ATTTGGCAGAAGTTCTTCAGCTTTGCAGCTCCTCGTGAGCGTTATCTGTTTGACAATCCGCTTTTGTTGATTAGTGCCAATCATTTCTTCTTCAATAGAATAGAGTACAGCCTCTTTAGCTCTAGTAGTTATCCCATTTCGCTGAAACTCAGTCCCACAGATTTCAGCGCACAGGTCTGCAAGCTTCGCAACCTTGTCAGCTGGGAATTAAAGAACGCTGCTGACAAACCTGATTATGCTGCGGAGCAAGTGGCAAAGACATTCTCGAGCATTACTCATCCTGAGGTTATGCGTCAGGCAGTGCTGGCATACCATCAGCATGTCTTAGACCATGAAGTGAAAGTGATTGGAGAAAAACCTATGACGAAGGGTGACAGCATCTTCCAGCGCATCATTGAACCTTACAAGGGCAATGTGCTCTATATTGACTTCTGGGAAATGTCGTGCGGACCTTGCCGAGCTACCATGCTCCACATGCGCGATGAGGTGGAGGCCAACAAGGACAAGCCCGTCAAGTACCTTTACATTACAGACGATACGGAAGAAGCGTGCCGCAGTTTCCTCGAACCCAACAATATCAAGGGCGAGCATATCCACATCACTCGTTCTGAATGGGGCTATCTAAGGGAAAAGTTCCAGTTCTCAGGCATACCCTATCACTTTATCCTTGACAAAGATGGTAAGCAGAGAGATAACGTGACGGTAGATGAAGTGCTCAAGGAAGTCTCCGGAGAATAGCTCTGAAGAATGGCGCCAAAGTATGACAAAGAATGGCGCTAAAGTTCGCAAAGAATGGCGCCTAAGTATGGCAAAGAATGGCGCCTAAGTTTACGAAGGTATTTCGGGGTTATTGGTCGGGGTTGGGAATAAAGCCCTGATAGCAGGCGGGCAGGTCCTGCATGATGATGTCGTAGCTCTGCTCCAGAATGCGCTGAACCTCCTCGGGACCTTGACCCTCCGGCATGATGGGAGCATGGATGACGAGCCGAAGCGGATGCCAGGTGACGAAGTTGATGCCTTTCTGGCGAGGCAGGACGTCGAAACTGCCGTCGATGGTGACGGGAACAATAGGCAGCTGAAGCTCGTCGGCCAGTTGGAAAGCTCCGCGACGGAACTTCGCCATGTGACCGGTGAAGCTCCTTGCCCCTTCGGGGAAGACAACCAGCGATACGCCATGTTTCAAGACTTGTTCAGCCTGTTCGTAGGTGCGATGAATGGCTTTCGGTCCGCTCTTGTCAACCATGATGTGGCCGGCGCTCTCGCAAGCCTTACCTACCAGAGGAATATTGCGCAGTGACTTCTTCATCATCCAACGGAAGCTGCGTCCCAGAAAACCATAAATGAGGAAAATATCGTAGGGACCCTGGTGGTTGGCGACAAAGACGTAGGACTGGCGTTTGTCGATCAACTCCCGTCCTTCCACCTTGACTGGCAGCAGCATTACCCAGCACATCAGACGGCTCCATACCATAGCGGGATAGTAGCCCCAGAATCTGGCTTTCCCAAAAGTGCAGCCGATAATGGTGACGATGGCAGTCGTCGCCGTCGTACAAATGATGATCGGCAAGGCGATGAAGAGTTGGTAGAGCTTATATATGAAATTCAAAATTGTTAAATTGTTAGATTCAAAATATGGGACCTTCCCTTAGTACTCTTTGTCTTTTTCTTTGTTTTCTTCAGCTTCTTTTATGTATTTCTTCACGTAGGGATGTCCCAGGAAGTAGGGTGTCGCATTGGTGATGATTTCCTCTATCTGTGGATTGAGGATGGGATAGGGCAGGCTGCTGGTCAGAATCATGAAGATGCCCGGTCCTAATACATTATTATAATTATTGCGGATGAAGTGTACAATCAGTCGGTCGTTTTCGGCAGCTATCTGCTTCGACTGTTTGCCCAGTTCGTACGTGATTTCGTCGTAGTCCGTTCCATCCATTATCATCTGCGATTCCAAGTGCGGCAATTCGGCCATCCGAGCATCGAGCTGTGTCTTGCGCTGGATGAATCCCGACAACGTGTCGTTGAGCGGAGTGCCGGTAGCGCTCTGCTGCGTTTCGTTGATGCGCAGGTCCACCTCACCCTCTTCGAGCACAATGGGCATCAGACTCAGGTTGCCCCAAAAGACGTTGGCGAGCATCGTGGAGTCCATGCTGCCTCCGAAGTTGAAGCGGCCATGTACGACTCGTGTGGAGTCTATGCTGCGCATCTCCCCATCGACATAGACCTTCAGCGTCAGCATCTTGCCTTCCAAGTCGTCCACGTTGGAGAAACCCTTCACCATGTACTGACTTTTGCAAGAAACCAGTGCCAAAAGGCCTAAAAGATGCAGAAAGTATAGTTTATTTGTCACTTTATAGCTCGTTTTGCACGGCAAAGATAGACAATATTGTGCAAACAACAAAAACAATTAAGACTATTTAACAGCCGAAGCCCATCCAACTACAAAAACACCCGCATAAACCATGAGCTTATGCGGGCTGTTTGATATATATATGGCCTACGATGCCGATGCGATTATTTGATGATTATTTTCTTTCCGCTGTTTATATAAATGCCGTTGGCGTGAGGTTTGCTGTAGGAACGCCCCTGCAGGTCATAATATATTGTGCCAGTCTCATTTTGATACTCTTCGGAAATATCTCTGATGGCTGTACCCTGAAGTATCAACTCAAGTCCGCGCTTGGCATCGATTTTGCCGTTTCCGAATTGGTCGGGTTTGGCTTCGGTAAACGAGTCGGTGCGGGCGGAGCAGATAATGAAATCCTTCAGCTCGGCAGGTGTCAGTTTTGGGTTAGCCTCCAACCACAGGGCGATGGTGCCGGCCACGGTAGGTGCAGCCATCGACGTCCCGCTCTCGGAATTATAGGGGAAGCCCTGCCAAGTCATTTCCGACCGATAGGGCTTTGGGTTGTCATTAACGTCGGTTTCAACATTATAGTGGTTCACGGCTGCTACCACATGAATGCCTGGAGCACAGATGGTGGGCACATGTACGCCATTAAGACTGGTGCCATAGCTGCTCAGGTCGGCAATATCATTGAGTGGGTCTTCCGTTGAGACCATCGGTTCAATATAGAGTGAGCGAACCGTAGTATTGGCGGTATAAGCTCCTACGGAAATGCAGGAAGGTGCTGTGGCCCAATCGTTTAGTGACATGGAATTCACGCTATTCGAGTAGCCTTCCCGATTCTCCGATGTCAGTTCTCCATTGAAGATGTCGAGGGCCACGCCCTGCTTGCTGCCTACGGTCAGGTCAAGGAAATAGCCTTCTTCCAACATACCCATGCCGCAGATTCTCATGTGCACCTGATCGGTCTCCCGGGACACGCCTAAACGCAAAATACCATTGAAACCTTCCGCCAGCGACGGCTGGCTTTCGCTGTTGATGTCGGGCAGGATACCCGTCTCTGTATTGACCATCGGCGATTGCCAGAGAGTTGTCCACTGGTTGTCGCCATCTTTCCTGACCAGCGACAAGCGCATGCAGAGTTCGGCATCCTTTGGTGCGAAGCCTTCGATGTTCTCAACCCGTTCTTTTAGGGCAATCATTGTACGCAGTGTATCTGTGTCGCTTTCGAAATCTTTATGCAGGAATAAACGCCTGTCGCCCTCGTTACCGGCAGAGATGACCAAAGGCACGCCTTCCTGACAGATGGCTTCTACGGCTTCTGTTATCTCGCCCTTTCCGTTGTGAGAACCGTTGTTCGTGCCAAGGCTCATGCTTACTACAATTGGTTGATTGAGCTGTTTGGCATATTCTTTCAGGAACACAAGGTCATAGAAAGTGCTAGACGAAGATATTATTTTGTCGAGGGTCATGCTTTCTTCGCTTGCATCAGAAGCGTAGACGGAGCACAATACGATGTCAGCATCGGGAGCCATACCGCCAAATCCTTGGGGACTGCGCGTTCCGGCAGCGATTGAAGCGGTGTGGCTGCCATGTTCGCCAGTGGGGAAGTCTGTTGTCAGCGCAGCTATCTGCTCTGGGGTGTCGAAGAGGGAACCGGGCAGTTCCATGCCGTCGGCAACCACCTTCTTGCCGCTCTCATCAAAAGGCGAATAGAATGCTTTGATGCGCGAGCGTCCTTCGCTGTCCTTGAAGGCGGGATGCTGGAAATCGAAACCGCCGTCGAGAACGGCAATTGTGATTCCCCGTCCGCTGTAGGGCTGGCTGCCCACTGTACCCCGGGTGCCGTCAATATCCGACACACCAATCTCGCCTCGCGACACATCGGTCAGCATTTTGGGAGCTGGGCCACCCGTACCGATACGCAGTACGCCTGGGATGTCCTCCACTTGTTGCAACCGGTCAAGAGGGATGGCTGCAGCCACCTGCTGCCCCAGACATCCCTGTAATTTCACGCCTGCCTCTCGCAAAGCATCAAGCGTCTTGTCGATACAGGTCTCGTCGAGTTTAATGATGGCGTTCAGCACATCAACAGATGTAGCCGCTGCAGTTTTTGTCTGACTCGTGGCCTGACGATTTTCCACCTGCATCCGGGCGTCAAGTGTCATTTTGCTCGTCTGTGCCATCACAGACATGGTTGCACTGGCAAGCAGCACATTAATAATAAATAATCTCTTCATATTTAATGTGTGATGGTTTGCTTCTGTGTTGTAGTTCCCTTTTTCCCTTAGGAGAGAGGCTTACATCTTGGCCATCGCCTGTTCGAGGTCGGCAATGATGTCGTCGATGTTCTCGAGGCCTACGCTGAGGCGGACGAGGTCGGGAGCAATGCCTGCTTCGCGAAGCTGTTCGTCGCTGAGCTGCCTATGGGTATGGCTTGCAGGGTGCAGCACACAGGTACGGGCGTCGGCCACGTGCGTCACAATACTGATGAAGTCTAGGTTATCCATGAAGCGGATGGCCTCCTCCTTCGTACCCTTCAGGCCGAAGGCTATCACACCGCAAGAGCCGTTAGGCAGGTACTTCTGAGCCAAAGGATAATATTTGTTCGAGGGCAGGCCTGCATAGTTTACCCAACCCACCTTCGGGTTCATCTCGAGCCACTCGGCCACCTTCTGCGCGTTCTCGCAATGACGGGGCATACGCAGGTGCAGGGTCTCGAGGCCGAGGTTGAGCAGGAAGGCGTTCTGCGGAGAGGGGATGCTTCCGAGGTCACGCATCAGCTGGGCAACGAGCTTGGTCATGTAAGCCATCTTGCCGAAAGCCTTCGTGTAGGTCAGGCCGTGATAGGACTCGTCGGGCGTGCAGAGGCAGGGGAACTTCTCTGCATACTTTTCCCAGTCGAAGTTGCCGCTATCGACCACCACGCCGCCCACCTGCGTCGCATGTCCGTCCATGTACTTCGTCGTGGAGTGCGTCACGATGTCGCAACCCCATTCGAAGGGACGGCAGTTGATAGGTGTGGCGAAGGTGTTGTCCACGATGAGGGGAACGCCGTGCTTGTGAGCCATCTTGGCAAAGCGCTCGATGTCGAAGACATTGCAGCCGGGATTGGAGATGGTCTCGCCGAAGAAGCACTTCGTGTTGGGGCGGAAAGCAGCCTCGATGCGCTTGTCGTCCCAGTCGGGATCGATGAAGGTACACTCGATGCCGAGCTTCTTCAGCGTCACGCCGAAGAGGTTGAATGTGCCTCCGTAGATGGTGTTGGCCGTGATGAAGTGGTCGCCAGCCTGGCAGATATTGAAGATGGCGTAGAAGTTGGCAGCCTGTCCGCTGCTGGTCAGCATAGCACCAACACCGCCTTCTAGGGCTGCAATCTTCTGTGCTACGGCATCGTTCGTTGGATTCGCCAGACGGGTATAGAAGTAACCGCTGTCCTTGAGGTCGAAGAGGCGCGCCATCTGGTCGCTCGTCTCGTAGCGGAAGGTTGTACTCTGGTAGATGGGAAGTTGCTGAGGCTCGCCCTTCTTGGGCTTCCATCCGCCGTGAATGCAGATGGTCTCGAGATTCTTTTTCATATTATTTATTTAGTCGTTATGTTATCTGGTCGTTTAGTGGTTTAGGAAAGTAACCGTTGATTGCTGGTGATATCTCCAAACGACTAATCTCCTAACCACCCAAATCGGATGCAAATGTACGACTTTCTTCGCGAACGGCAAGGGCTTGAATTAAATTTTTCCTGTTTTTATCATTACGACGCAAAGGAAAGGGAAGGAAAATTGATAAAATACAAGAAAGCAAATAATTTTTCACTTTTAAATTTTATTGGATGCTTTAGCGCCAACGCGCGATTGTAGCCGCGGAGCACTTTTCACTTTTTGTCGTACCTTCTTGCGCCCCAGTAGGTGCTCAGACGCAGGCGGGGGACCTGTAGTCGAGCTACTTTTTCGCTCGACAATAAAAATAAAAACAAATTTATTTTGTATTGTGCTCGCTTTTTCGTACCTTTGCACCGCATTTGGGAGCAGACCCTTCCCCAATGCCATACTTTTGCATGTTTCGGAGAGATGGTAGAGTGGTCGATTACACCGGTCTTGAAAACCGGCGTGCTGAGAGGCACCGGGGGTTCGAATCCCTCTCTCTCCGCAAAGAAGGCAACCGAACGGTTGCCTTCTTGCTTTCTTTCGAGGTTTCTCACCCCCGCGGGAGTTCTTCGCTTCGCTCAGGCGGCAAAGCCGGAACGAATCCCTCTTAATCTTCTTTCTCATCAGAGATTTCTTGTCCTTTCTGGTTCGGATCTGGGAAGAACTTGTCGCCGTTACTTACTTCTTCTTCCCAAGGTTTGACGGTTTTGATTTCACCCGACTGGTCGTCTTTTCTGGCCCAATATGTTCCGAGTCCCATAGCTATATTACTTTTTATGTTTTGCTCAACAAAGTTAATACTTTTTGCAGTAATATTCATAACAAATAGCTCTTTTTTTATTTCTCATTAACATTTTTTCTATTTGTCCCTAGGGAAATTTTTCTTTTCTCCTAGGAATTTTTTTATGTTCCAAGCCTTGAAACTTATGTTCCAAGCCTCGGAACATGTATACCAAAGCCTAGAACTTAGGTTCCAAGCTTTGGTATATAAAATTCTCCGAGGAGTAAAAACTTTTTCCTCTCGGAAGGGGATTTTTTCTTTAGGATTTCTTTCAAAGCTGTCGGTTATGACTTTCGGAACATAGAATGCTTCTACATTTCAAGAACTCGTGAGATAATTGGCTGGATCTGCAAGTATTGGCACCAGAATTTGCAGAATTAAGATTATTATCTTACCTTTGCACGCAAAAACCTTAATTCTTGTTGATATGTTCCCGAAAAAATCATTTGCAATTGCTATTCTGGCGGTAATAACAGTTTGCGCTTCTGCACAGGAATTCAAGAAATTCCGTATCGGCCCTACCGTTGGTTTGAATTTTGCTTCAAACTCAGCAAAAGATGTTAAGCCCAAAGTGGGATTTAGCATAGGTGCTCTTGGTGAGTATAACTTTACCAATAATTTTTACATGACGAGTGCGCTAAAGTTCTCGCTAAGAAATAGTAAGTTTTCTCGCGGTTCATATAGTCCTTGTTATTTAGAGGTTCCCATACATGTAGGTTATCGTTATAGCTTTAATGAAAAATTCTCTGTCTTTGGAGAGTTTGGACCATATATCGGGATTGGTATTTGCGGAAAAGCATATGAAGACAATGTACTTGTTGAGAAAGAAGTTATCACCGGACTTTACGCGGAGACCGTATATGAGTATCGTGACATCACTATGGATTATTTCGGCGATTTTAAGAATCTTTCTGTTTTGGGAGCTAACAGATTCGACTTTGGTTTAGGTCTTGCTGCTGGTGTGGAATTTGCCAGATTCCAAGTCCGTTTAGGTTATGATTTGGGCCTTACAAAGATATTTGATGCTGAAGGTAGCGCGAGAAACAGGAATCTTTATGTAGCTTTTTCATACATGTTCTAAAAACATTCACAAGAGAAATAATCAAAACAGATAGGGTTCGGGGACTGTTCACATAACGGTTCCCGAATCTTTCTGTGAATATAATCTGTAACAGATCTGTTAAGAAGTATCTTTTCATGTTCGCATCGTTTGATAATTGCCTAGATTTGCAAGTATCGGCGCTAGAATTTGCAGAATTAAGATAATTATCTTATCTTTGCACGCGAAAACATAGAAACGACGCATAAAAATGAGCAATCAACGCTATATGATGCGCGGCGTGAGCGCAGCAAAAGAGGACGTCCACAATGCCATCAAGAACATAGACAAGGGCATCTTTCCACAGGCCTTCTGCAAGATAATCCCTGACATACTCGGGGGCGACCCCGAGTACTGCAACATCATGCATGCCGACGGAGCAGGTACGAAGTCGAGTCTCGCCTATATGTATTGGAAGGAAACGGGCGACCTGAGTGTATGGAAAGGCATTGCCCAGGACGCACTCATCATGAACACCGACGACCTGCTCTGCGTAGGTGCCGTCGATAACATCCTGGTCTCCTCGACAATTGGAAGGAACAAGATGCTCATTCCCGGTGAGGTCATTTCCGCCATCATCAACGGAACTGACGAGCTGATGCAGGAACTGCGCGAGATGGGAATCGGCATCTACGGCACAGGCGGCGAGACTGCCGATGTGGGTGACTTGGTGCGCACTATCATCGTGGACAGCACGGTGACTTGTCGCATGAAGCGAAGCGATGTCATCGACAACGCCAACATCCGCCCCGGAGACGTAATAGTCGGTCTCTCCTCTTGTGGACAGGCTACATACGAGAAGGAATACAACGGCGGTATGGGCAGCAACGGGCTCACCAGTGCCCGTCACGATGTCTTCAGCAAGTATCTGGCTGAGAAGTATCCCGAGAGCTACGACCATAGTGTGCCCGAGGAGTTGGTTTACAGCGGGAAGTATAGATTAACAGACCCCCTAACCCCCTTTAGGGGGAACTCTTTGGGGGAATCTCCTCTCCCCCTAAAGGGGGTCGGGGGGTCCATGGGCAAGTTGGTCCTCTCTCCCACTCGAACTTATGCTCCTGTTGTCAAGAAGATGCTCGACGAGATGCGCCCCAAGATTCACGGAATGGTGCATTGCACGGGAGGTGCACAGACAAAAGTGCTCCATTTCATCGGAGAGAACTGCCGCGTCGTCAAGGACAATATGTTCCCCGTTCCGCCTCTCTTCAAGGTCATACAGGAATGCAGCGGTACCGACTGGGCAGAGATGTACAAGGTCTTCAACATGGGGCATCGCCTCGAGGTGTATGTCGCTCCCGAAGATGCAGAGAAGGTCATCGCTATCAGCAAGAGCTTCAACATCGATGCTCAAGTGGTTGGACGCATAGAAGAGGGGAAGAAGAGTCTCCTCATCAGGAGTGAATATGGAGAATTTGAATACTAAGCGAATATGGAATATATATTTCTCATAGCTCTCCTCGTTGTCATGTTCTTTGCATGGAGACAGTTCTATCTGACACACAAGAAAAAGAACAAACATGGCAGAAAGTAATAGCCTATTAGATAAGCTGGACGGCCTTGTGAGCCGCTTCGAGGAAGTCAGCACGCTGATTACCGACCCTTCGGTCATTGCCGACCAGAAGCGTTACGTCAAGCTCACGAAGGAGTACAAGGACCTGGGTAAGATTGTCGAGGCCCGGAAAGCCTATATCGGCTACCTACAGAATGTGGCTGATGCCAAGGAAATGCTTGCCATTGAGGAAGATGCTGAGACGAAGGAGATGCTTCGAGAAGAGTTGGCCGAGAGCGAAAAGCGCATCCCAGAACTTGAGGAAGAGATAAAGCTTCTGCTTGTGCCTGCTGACCCTGAGGACGACAAGAACATCGTGCTCGAGATTCGTGGCGGTACAGGTGGTGACGAGGCCGCACTCTTTGCTGGCGACCTTTTCCGCATGTACTCGAAATTCTTCGAGATGAAAGGCTGGAAGATGGCTGTCAGCAGCTACAGCGAAGGCGCTGTGGGCGGCTTCAAGGAAATCGTCTGCTCCGTGACGGGTGAAGGCGTCTATGGCATCATGAAGTACGAAAGCGGTGTGCATCGCGTTCAGCGAGTGCCTGTCACAGAGACACAGGGACGTGTCCATACTTCAGCAGCAACGGTAGCCGTCCTACCAGAAGCTCAGGAGTTCGATGTGGAAATCAACGAAGGTGCCATCAAGTGGGATACCTTCCGCAGCAGCGGTGCAGGCGGTCAGAACGTCAATAAGGTGGAGTCAGGTGTTCGTGCCCGTTACATTTGGCGCAACCCCTTCACCAATCAGGACGAAGAGATACTGGTGGAATGTACCGAGACGCGCGACCAGCCGAAGAACAAGGAACGTGCTTTGGCCCGCCTCCGCACCTTCATCTACGATAAGGAGCATCAGAAGTACCTCGATGACATTGCCTCGAAGCGCAAGACGATGGTTTCGACAGGCGACCGCTCCGCAAAGATTCGCACCTACAACTATCCGCAGGGCCGCATTACCGACCACCGCATCGGTTACACCATCTACAACCTGCCCGCCTTCATGGACGGACAGATACAGGACTGCATCGACCACCTCATCGTGGCAGAGAACGCAGAACGACTGAAAGAGTCAGAGTTATAAAAACATGAAAAGTGATGAATGACATTTTCAATGACATAAAGAAAAGGTGGATTGACCTGTTGGCAATAGCCATAGCATCAGGTCTCACTCCAAGCATGATTCAATGGTTAGGATGGACGAATAATTTCTGGACTTTCATCGTAGTGTTTCTCATCATTGCAATTGTTGTAGGAATCGTGGTGGGCTTGGTTATGGCTCTCATCAAAAAGAATAAAGAATGACAAGACAAGAATTAGTCGATAATATACGAAAGAAGCAATCCTTCCTCTGTGTCGGACTTGATACCGACTTGAAGAAGATACCCGAGCATCTGCTTGGGGAGGATGACCCTATCTTCGCTTTCAACAAAGCCATTATCGATGCTACGGCTCCTTATTGTGTCGCATATAAGCCGAACTTGGCTTTCTACGAGGCATTCGGCGTGAAGGGCATGGTAGCTTTCGAGAAGACGGTGAAATACCTGAAGGAGAACTATCCCGACCAGTTCATCATAGCAGATGCCAAGCGAGGCGACATAGGCAACACCAGTCAGATGTATGCCCGCACCTTCTTCGGCGAATATGATGTCGATGCGTTGACTGTTGCTCCTTATATGGGCGAGGACAGCGTGACGCCCTTCATACAAGGGTACGAAGGCAAGTGGGTTATTCTGTTGGCACTCACCAGTAACAAAGGTTCGTTCGATTTCCAGCTCACAAAGGACAAGGATGGCGAACGCCTCTTCGAGAAAGTCATCCGCAAGAGTCAGGAATGGGGTAACGACGAGAACATGATGTATGTCGTTGGTGCCACACGCGGCGAGATGTTCAAAGATATTCGTCGAGTGGCTCCCAATGCGTTCCTGCTCGTTCCTGGTGTAGGCGCACAAGGCGGTAGCCTCGAGGAAGTATGCAAATACGGCATGATAGAGGATTGCGGTCTGTTGGTGAACAGCAGTCGTGCCATCATCTATGCCGACAAGACAGAGAAATTCGCACAAGTAGCAGCTGAGAAAGCCAAAGAAATGGCTGACCAGATGGCACAACTAATAAATCGTAAATAGTAAATCGTCAAATAGTAATTATAAAACGTGGAATTCACAGCACAAATGATAGCAGGACTGATAGGCGGCACCATCGTGGGTGACCCCGAGGCCAAGGTTAATGACTTCGCTAAGATAGACGAAGGAAGGCCTGGCTGTATCAGTTTCTTGTACGACGACAAATATGAACAATATATCTACCAGACAGAGTGCAACATCGTATTAGTTAACCAGAACTTCGAACCCAAGCAAGAGATAAAGGCAACCCTTATCAAGGTGGATGATGCTCGTGGGGCTGTAGCGAAACTATTGCAAATCTATGAAAGCATGAAGCCTAAACGTGTTGGTATCAGCAATCTCGCCTTTATCGACCCGACGGCGAAAGTTGGCGAAAGTTGCTACATCGGTCCTTTCGTCGCTATCGCTGAAGGCGTAGAGATAGGCGAGGGCTGTGTCCTGCATCCGCATGTCACAATCGGCCGGAACGCCAAGGTGGGGGCAAACACCGAGATATACAGCAATGCTGTCATTTATCATGATTGCAAAGTGGGCAACCGCTGTGTGCTTCATGCAGGATGCGTCATCGGTGCCGACGGCTTCGGCTTCCAGCCTACGGAGAAGGGTTACGAAAAGATACCTCAGATAGGCATCGCCATCATCGAAGACGATGTGGAGATAGGTGCCAACAGTTGTGTAGATAGAGCTGTGATGGGGGCTACCATTGTGCATAGCGGTGTCAAGATAGACAACTTGGTGCAGATTGGACATAACGACGAGATAGGCAGCCACACAGTAATGTCCGCACAAGTCGGCATTGCAGGTAGTACGAAAGTAGGGGAGTGGTGTATGTTCGGCGGCCAGGTGGGCATTGCCGATCATGCAACAATCGCGAATCGCGTGATGGTTGGAGCTCAGGCAGGCATTCCAAACAGCGTCAAGAAGGAAGGCGCTACTATTCAGGGTACCCCAGCTATTGATGGCCGAAACTTCTGGAAAAGCAGCGCCATATTCAAGAACCTGCCTGATATGTGGGTAGAGATGAACCAAATGAAGAAAGAGATTAAGATGCTAAAAGAGCAACTGGCGGAAAAGGACAGCAATCTGGAAGCATCAAAAAAACAAGATAAATGTTAAAGCAAAATACACTCAAAGAAAGCTTCTCGCTCAGCGGAAAGGCCCTTCATACGGGGCTCAACCTGACGGTGACCTTCCTGCCTGCACCTGCAGGACACGGATACAAGATACAACGAGTAGATATGCCTGGCCAACCCATTATGGATGCTGTGGCAGAGAATGTGGTTGATACACAACGCGGCACCGTCCTGGGTAAGGGGAAGATGCGATGCAGTACTGTGGAACATGCTCTGGCCGCCCTTTATGCACTGGGTATAGATAATGTGCTCATGCAGGTTGATGGGCCGGAGTTCCCTATCCTGGACGGTAGTGCCGAACCATTCGTCCGTGAGATACAACGTGTTGGCATTGCTGAGCAGGAAGCACCGAAGGATTATTACTACATTACCAAGAAAATGGAGTTCCGTGATGATAAGACTGGTGCTTGCATCACCCTGCTACCTGACGAAGACTTTTCCATTACGAGCATGATAGCATTTGACGGCAAGGTGCTCAGCAGTCAGTTTGCAACGCTCGACAACATGGACAAGTTTGCTACAGAAGTGGCAGCAGCTCGTACCTTCGTCTTTGTCCGTGAGATAGAGCAACTCCTTATGGCTGGCCTTATCAAAGGCGGTGACCTCGACAATGCCATCGTTATCTACGAACAACAGACTACACAGGAGAACCTCGATAAGCTATGTAAACTGACCGGCGCAGAGCATCATGATGCCAATGTCCTCGGCTATATTCAGCACAAGCCACTGGTATGGGACAATGAGCCAGCACGTCACAAATTGCTCGATATCATCGGCGATATGGCGCTTATCGGCAAACCCATCAAAGGTCGTATCATTGCTACCCGCCCAGGACATACAGTGAATAACATGTTTGCGCGCATGATGCGCAAGGAGATTCGCAAACATGATGTGCAGGCTCCGAAGTATGATCCCAACCAGGCGCCTTTGATGGATATTAACAAGATAAAGACGCTGTTGCCTCATCGTTTCCCTATGCAGCTGGTCGACAAGGTCATCGATATCAAAGAGAACTACATTGTCGCAGTAAAGAACGTGACTAGCGACGAGCCTTTCTTCCAAGGACATTTCCCCAACGACCCAGTCATGCCCGGAGTATTGCTGATAGAGGCAATGGCACAGACAGGAGGCCTGCTTGTCCTGCATGACAAAGAGAATCCCGAGACTTACAGTACCTACTTCTTGCGCATCGATAATGTCAAGTTCCGCCAGAAAGTGGTGCCAGGTGATACTTTGATTTTCCGTGTAGAGCAAGTAGAACCCTTGCACCATAGCATCGGCACCATGCAGGGCTATGCCTTTATCGGTGAAAACTGCATAGCAGAGGCAACATTTACTGCCCAGGTCATCAGTAATAAAGTGAAAAATGAAAAATGAACAACTGATAGCATTTCAAATACCTCTCAATAGGGAACGCATACAGTTTTTAGTTTAATAATTAACTTTAATTATATGATAAGCCCTTTGGCATACATACATCCCGATGCAGTCATTGGAGAGAATTGTGAGATTGGTCCTTTCTGCTATATCGACAAAGGAGTTGTCATTGGTGACAACAATACATTGATGAACAGTGTGACTGTTCTTTATGGTGCTCGCATAGGCAATGGCAACATCTTTTTCCCTGGTGCAGTAATTAGTGCCATCCCGCAAGACCTGAAATTTCAAGGCGAGGAGAGTACGGCCGAGATAGGAGACAATAACAAGATTCGCGAGAATGTAACCATAAACCGCGGAACGGCCGCTAAAGGACGTACCATAGTAGGAAATAACAATCTGCTCATGGAAGGCGCGCATGTGGCACATGATGCCCATGTCGGGAATGGTTGCATCATCGGTAATAGTACAAAATTGGCTGGCGAGATAGTCATCGACGATAATGCCATCTTAAGTGCTGGTGTTCTGATGCATCAGTTCTGCCGTGTGGGTAGTTACACGATGGTAGGCGGCGGTACTCGTTTCTCACAAAATGTCCTTCCTTTCAGTCTCGTGGCGCGTGACCCGGCTGCTTTCTGTGGTTTGAACACTATTGGACTTCGTCGTCGCGGCTTTGATCGTGACCTCATTAATAACATCCACATGGCTTATCAGATAATCCTGCAGGGTACGGGCAAGTTGAATGACCTTCTCGCTCGTGTGGAGCAGGAGATTCCTATGAGTCCAGAAATAGAATATATTCTCGATTTTATACGCAATAGCGAACGTGGTTTCATAAGATAAACAACCGCCTATGACACTTAAGCTAACACTTTTCAGCCAGGAGAAAGAAGATTTCGTTCTGGAGATACTAATCGACAGCGATGCCAAGTTTTCCGAATTGCATCAGCTCATTTTACGTGATTGCAACTATGGGGAGCACATAAAGCAGTGTTTCCTCATCTGTGACGAAGAGTGGCGCGTCAAGCAACGTATATGTCTCCATGATAGTGAAGATTTGGGCTATGACGAAGATATCAACTTAATGTCACGTACCCGCATAGGTGATTTTCTTGAAGAAGAAGGACAACGTTTGGCGTATGTTTTTGATCCAGAAGGCAAACGTTTCTTCCTGATGGAGCTTACAGAGAATGTCTTCGGAAGAACCGAGAAGAAGGCTCTTGTGAATCGGCGGCATGGCAAAGCACCTGTTCAGACAAACAACAATTCCCTCCAGACCTCTCCGGAAGGAGATTTCGAGGATGAACCCTCCTTTTCGGGGGAACCTGAGGGGGACTTAGATGAGGCCTTCTATGGTGATGATGGCTTTGAAAATGAAGAACTTGACCTCGAAGGCTACGAGATAGACTAGTGATGACTCTTTATGTTCTGCTTGGTCCTACGGCTGTCGGTAAGACAGAACTTGCCTTGCAGATGGCCGAGAAGCTCGGGAGTCCCATCTTGAATTGTGACAGCCGGCAGATTTATCGAGGTATGGAGATTGGTACGGCCGCTCCTACTGCCGAGCAGCAACAGCAAGTCAGACATTACTTTGTAGGCACACACGATATTGGCTCTTACTATAGCGCAGCACAATATGAGCAGGATGTACTTGCACTTATTGCCCAACTCAAGGAGACACACCAGCAGTTGTTGCTGACGGGTGGCAGTATGTTGTATTTGGATGCCGTATGCAACGGTATTGATGACATTCCATCAGTTGATTCTGAGGTACGCGAGACGCTTCGGGAACGATTGGAGGCTGGCGGTATTGATAAAATGCGTAATGAACTGCGTTTGCTTGATCCCGATTACTATCATACGGCTGATACGCGCAATCCCAAACGTGTCGTGCATGCATTGGAGGTATGTTATACAACTGGCCGTCCCTATTCCTCTTTCTTGACAAAAGAACGCAAACCGCGTCCATTCCGTATTGTCAAAATAGGACTTCGACTCGAGCGCCAGGAACTGTTCGACCGCATCAACAAACGTGTGGATTCCATGGTGGCAAATGGCCTGCTTGATGAGGCTCACCGTCTCTATCCTCTTCGTAAAGAGAATGCACTTAATACGGTTGGCTATAAAGAACTCTTCCGTTACTTTGACGGAGAATGGGAACTTCCTTTCGCCATCGAGAAGATCAAGAAGAACACCCGCGACTATGCCAAGAAGCAGATGACGTGGTTCGCTCGCGACACAAGCATAAAGTGGTTGGAGACCAAAGATGGGAGGTTTGAGTTATGAATATCCGTAGAATATTTTCCGGCTCTTGGTACAAAAGGGTGGCTGTTTGGATTGTATCTTTCATTTTAGTCACCATATTGTTTTTCGTTGCAGTCGATTGTAACTTTTGTTATCTCTTCGGACGCTCGCCAGGCTTTGATGATATCAAAGATCCGGTGGTCAGCGAGGCTTCGGAAGTATATACTTGCGACGAAGTGCTCATGGGACGCTACTTCAACGAGAACCGTACACCTGTCACATACGAGGAGTTATCACCCATCCTGATTCGTACTCTCATTGATACAGAAGACGAGCGTTTTTATCAGCATCATGGTATAGATGTGGTCGGACTCTTTTCTGCTGGTAAGGATATTCTACGAGGACACGCTCGTGGTGCCAGCACAATTACACAGCAGTTGGCAAAGAACTTGTTCCGAGTCCGTACACAGTATTCCACAGGTTTGCTGGGGCGTATACCTGGCATTAAGATTTTGGTCATGAAGGCTAAAGAATGGATTGTGGCGCTGAAGCTTGAGTGGGTATTCTCGAAGGAAGATATTCTAACAATGTATCTCAATACGGTGGATTTTGGTAGTAATGCTTATGGTATCAAAACTGCAGCACGTACCTATTTTGGTACTACACCCGATTCGCTCAACTACGAACAAGGAGCGACATTAGTGGGATTGCTTAAGGCGACCAGCTATTATAATCCACGTCTCAATCTCCGGAACAGCCTGCAGCGTCGCAATACAGTCCTGCAGCTGGTATATGACCATCATCACATTTTCATCGAGGGCCAAGAAGCAACGGCTTCCCAACGTGATTCTTTACTGGCGTTGCCTATCGTCCTCAAAACACGTACCAGCGAGAGTTATCAAGATGGTATGGCACCTTATTTTCGCGAAGCACTCAAGTGCTACATTGATTCGCTTTGTGCTAAAGGATATGTGCCTGGCTACGATGCTATCAACAAACTGGACCTCGATGCCGATGGCTTGCGTATTTACACTTCTATTGATTCGCGAATGCAGACATATGCTGAGGCTGCTGTGCGAAAGCAGATGCAGGTCATACAAAAGCGGTTTAACGAGCATTGGGGGCGTACCAATCCTTGGCAAAATGCGCGGCATCAGGAGATTCCCGGCTTTGCAGAGGACATAGCCCGCCGTTTGCCATACGGCAAGTATCTAGAATCGAAATACAAAGGTAATGTTGATTCCATCGACTATTATCTCAATCAGCCTCATTCGGTTCGCCTTTTCAGCTATGATGGACCAGTGGAGCAAGAGATGAGCGCTATCGACTCAGTTCGTTACATGCTACATTTCATGCACACAGGTTTCGTGGCCATTGAACCGGATACTCGCTTCGTCCGTGCTTGGGTAGGCGACATTGACTTCCATACTTGGCAGGTCGATAATGTCCGCGCTGTACATCAGCCAGGCTCTACTTTCAAGCTTTTTGTTTATACCGAAGCCATGAATCAAGGAATGAATCCCATCGACCATCGCCTAGATTCCTACATTTCTTTTGTCGATACCGTCAACGACAAGCCTAGGGTTTGGGCCCCGCATAATGCCGATGGTGTGTTTACTGATGAGCAAGTTTCGCTCAAGAGTGCTTTCGCGATGAGTCTCAACTCCGTGGCAGTACGAGTCGGAATGGAATGTGGCGTACGTAATATTGCCAAGACAGCTTATGCGATGGGTATTAAGTCCAAGCTGAATGAAACCCGTTCTATGGTGCTTGGCAGCAGCGATGTCAATCTGTTGGAATTGGTAAACAGCTATTGTACCGTTGCCAATGATGGTCACTACAATATGCCATTACTGGTGGAACGCATTGAAGACAGTGAGGGCAACGTTATCTATCAGGCGCGGAAGAATGAAAGGAAAGCTATTCCTTATCGTTCTGCCTATCTTATGCAGAGGATGCTTGGGGGAGGTCTTTCTGGTACTTCCGGTGGTTTGTGGCATTACATTCGTCCATTCTATGCTGATACTGAGTTTGGTGGCAAGACTGGTACTAGCAATAATCATGCAGATGCCTGGTTTGTTGGCGTTACACCGAAACTAGTAGGCGGAGCCTGGGTAGGTGGCGAGTATCCCAGTATACATTTCCGTACAGGTAAACTTGGCCAGGGCAGCAAAACGGCACTCCCCATTTTCGGCGAGTTCATTCAGAATGTCTTATCCGATGAACATTTCAGCAAGTATCGCGTCAAGTTCCCGCCGGCAAAGGATCTCGACCCGCGTCTCTGGACAGGCTCCAGCTATTCTTATCATCGTCCGGACACCACGGATTTCGATGAGGATTACACCGACTCCTCCATAGCTTCAGACGTGTCTGAGGGCGGGCAGGAACAAACTATCTCCGAAGAGGAAATGTCTGAGCGAAAAGAAGGAGACGAAGAGTAAATCTCCGTCTCCTTTTCTCTGCGTCCTGCCGTAAAAGTTATCTATTTCTTCTTAGTGAGGTCAAGGACACGCACGGCGCGGAACTTGAGGCCTGCACCATGACCGAGGAAACCTATGTGGCCTGTCTTGTTGAACATGCCGGGATGGTTCTTGTGGTCAACGGTGTAGGGGTTGTTGTCGCTGCCATCGGGAGCTACGTTGTGTCCCTGACAGGCTTCCTTGATGTCGCCATCCACGATGACTTCGCCATTGACGGTGACGGTGATGTGGTTGCCCTGGACACGGATTTCCTCTTCGCTCCATTCGCCTAAAGGCTTGTGCTTGATGCGTTTGGCAGGGATGACACCATAGACGGAGCCATGTACTTGATATTCGCGTAGACCAGCATAGATGGGGGCATCGTGGTCGAGAATTTGGCATTCGCACATACCATAGTATGCAGCATCGACACCCATCGGGGTACGGATGCCCACACCGTTGTTAACGCCCGGCCGCAGGAAACAGAATTCGAAGCGGAAGATAAAGTCGCGATACTCTTTCTTAGTGTAGAGATTACTTTCATTGCCGTAGTTGGCGGTCACGTTGATGCAGCCGTTGATGGGCACATAGCCTACCTTGTTGCCCACAAAGTTGTCGAGGTTGGTGCCGTCGAAGAGGAGCTCAAAGCCCTGCTTCTTCTCCTCCTCGGATAGAACGTAGGGTTCTACGGGCTTCATCTCGGAGAGTTTCTGGCGCAGAGCATCCACTGCATATCCGTCGTCGGCATCGCCTGTGCTCTTGAAAATGTTGATGCACTTCTCAAGACTGGACTTAGCGACGTCGTATTCGATGTCTTCTGTGGTTTTTGTGATGATCTCCTTAGCGGCTGTGGCAGCAGTGTAGCCAAGTTCCTTGTTGTCGAGTTGCTTGCTGGCAAGCATGAAGGCGTTGCGGGTGGGAGTCCCAGCAAGCTTGGAGAGGATGCTCTTTTTGTTGTCTACAGACTGAGCAAGCTCGAAGGCTTCACTGAGTTTTGCGGAGCGGCTGTCCAGATTCTGCTCCTTGCTGCTAACGAGGCGAACATAGTTCATCAAGGCTTTTTGGTCTCCCTTCTTGGCTGCAGCGAGCAGGGGCTTCGCAGCCTTGTAGTTGTTGCTCTTGCCGAGAGCTTCAATGGCTGCAGCATCGCCAATCTTCTCTAGGTCAGCGACAGAGGCATCCGTTCCTGTTGCTGCGAGCAAAGGATAGAGACGCTCTTTGTTGGGCATTGCGGGTTGGTTCACGAACTGTGCAATCTCCTTGTATTGGTCTTCTGCAGAGAGTGTTTGCAGACAGGCTGATGCTGCTTTCTGCCATTTGACAACGTTCTTTGTGTCCTTTGTGGTAGCAAGGGCGCCGACCACCTGCTTCGACAGTTCTGGAGTTACAACACCGGGGAGAGCATCGAGAGCAGCTTCGCCGCAGACATTGTCGGTTGTGAGCTTAAAGATGTATGGAGCAGCCTCTGTGTAGTGGCGTGCGGAAGCGAGTTTCAGGAGCGAGAGTTTCTTTTCGCCTCCTGCAGACTGCAGGGCATCCATCAGGTTCAGCTTCTCGGGGAAGGAGCAGAGGGCGCTGAAGGCTTCTGCATCGTTTGTTCCGCCCAACTGGTCGACGAGCACCTTCTGGGCATCCGAACCACCAATCTTACCCAAAGCCTCGATGGCAGCCTTTGCTGGCTTGCCGCTTTGGGTAGCAACACTGGCGAGCAGGGACTTCTGACTCTTAATTTTGTTATCTCCGAGCCAATAGAGGACATCGCACTTAGCTTCCTCATTGAGTGACTTATAATTCTTGGTCACGCTGGCTGCCAGTTCATCGGTAACGAGTCCTTGGGCAGTAGCATATTTAAGTGCTTGCATACGGAGGGCGTGATCCTTCCCTTTTACAGCCTTTGCTATTTCCTTCCCTGCATTGCTGCCAAGGCTGACAAGTTTGTCGTAAGCCTGAGCGTAGGGTTTTGCTCCTTTTTGAGCAACATAGGTCACATCATTCTCCTTTGAGAGCAGACGCAACTCGTTCTCTAGGAATTGCTTAGCGTCCTTGTCGCTCTGGGCGGCAATGGCTTGCTTCAAACCTTCGCGAACATTAGCGGCCCATGTCTCGTTCGTGCCGGCATAAGCAACTGCACCATGAATGGCATATTCTACCTTGGCATTGACCTGTTGCACGGCGGGCTTGAGCATAGCGGCAAGCATGGTGATGGATTTCGGCGCAGCCTGAACGAGAGGCTGCATCTCGTTGTTGAAATCGGCCTGTTTCTGTATGGGCATCAGTGCGAGGACATCTTGAACGATGGTCTCTGTAGAGCGGTTACGTGCATCCTGTGCAAAGGAGGACAGGCTAAGCAGCATCGCTGCTATAATAATATATAATGTACGTTTCATGTTATTATTTAGTTGACGAGTTGACAAGTCAATTCTTATATTCTTAACTTTTAATTCTTAACTCTTAACTTAGATGTACTTTCCCCATTCGCCGCGCATGGGCTGGTCAATAAGGCGGTTAGCTTCATCATCATTGATGAAGGTCTGCGTCTTCGGGTCGAAGTTGAGCGTACGGTTGAGTCGCAGTGCGCAGACGCCCATATTGACGATGGTTGCGCTATGGTGACCATTGCTCTCGTTGAGGGCAAACTGGCGGCGGGTACGAACGCACTCCAGAAAGTCTGTATTACGCTCTTCGGGGTCGGGTAGTTCGTTGATAATTTGCTGCACATTTGGAATAGTGCATTCAAATCCCTTATAGACTTTGCCCTTCGGACCCTCGATGTAAGGCACCTTGCCTTCGCTCTCGAAACCTTCGCCTTCCAGGATAATCTTGCAGCCGTCGGCGTATGTATAGGTGACGCTCCGCCAAATGCCGACTGCATCGGGATGCTGCTGTGGGGCATCTATTTCCACCTTGATGGGGAAATCATCATCCTTGCCGAGGATGTACTGGACGGGGTCAATGTAGTGCTGTCCCATGTCGGCCAGACCGCCACCATCGTAATCGAAGTAGCCGCGGAAAGTCTGGTGCGTGCGGTGTATGTTGTAGGGCTTGTAGGGAGCCGGACCGAGCCAGAAGTCGTAGTCCAGTTCCTTGGGAACGGGCTGTACTTCGAGGTTCTCTTTACCAACCCAGTAGAACTTCCATGCAAAGCCAGTCGCGCCAGAGATGCGTACCGTAAGCGGCCATCCGAGCAAGCCGCTATCGACAAGTTTTTTCAGAGGCTTGACTTCCGTGCCAAGTCCGTAGAAGGTATCTTTGAAGCGGAACCAAGTATTCAGGCGGAAGACGCGGGCATTACGCTTCACTGCTTCTTCCACACGCTTGCCTTCACCGATGGTACGTGTCATTGGCTTCTCGCAGAAGATGTCCTTGCCTGCGTTGGCAGCAATAACCGACATGAGGCCGTGCCAATGGGGCGGCGTTGCGATATGAACGATATCTACATTGGGGTCGTTAATTAAGTCGCGAAAGTCGTGATAGGCCTTCAGCTCTTCTCCCCACTTTTGTTTAGCTGCACTGACAGCAGAATCGAGATGCTTTTGATCAACATCACAGAGAGCCACAAGTCGGCAATTCTGATCGCTGACAAAATGTGAACTGGAACGGCCGATGCCGCCCACACCAATCAAGCCTCGTGTCAGTTGGTCGCTGGGAGCGATGTAATTGTTGTTGCCTCCCATCTTGCCCAGAACCTCGCGGGGCATAATGCTGAAGAGAGCGAAGCCTGCCGCACTCTTCGAAATAAAGGAACGTCTGTTCAGTTTCATGGTTAATTACGGTTTAATTTTTGCATTTTCGCACCCAAAGTTAGTTTTTTTTTCAGATACTGCCAAACTTTGTTAGGTAAATCTTTTACAGAAAAGGAGGAATTGTGATAATTATGAATTATGAACTATGTTTCGCTTGCGTATAGGCATTATTTTTGGGAAAAATGCAAAGGACTATGAACTAATCTTTGTATCTTTGTGGCCGAAAGTAAGACTTTCTGTTCCCATAAAGGGGGTAATATGAGAGCTATGCAAATAGAAATACCGCAGGATTTTGTGTATCTCATGCACGAACATTATGATTCGGAGACGGCAGATGTGCTCTGTCGCACCTTGGATACGACTGAGCCGGAGGTTTCCATTCGTCTCAATCCGCGCAAACTTTCTGCGGAAGAAGTGCTAGCCTGCAATTCCTGTCTGGAGCCGGTTCCTTGGTGCCCCAATGCGTTCTACCTTCCCGACAGACCAGCATTCACCTTCGACCCCTTGCTTCATGCCGGAGCTTATTATGTACAGGAAGCGTCATCAATGTATATCAGCGAGGTGCTGAGTGAAGAATTAAGAGTTAAGAGTGAAGATTGTAATTCTCTTCTTGCTCTCGACCTTTGTGCTGCGCCTGGGGGAAAGAGTACACTTTTGCAAAGTCTTTTGCCCGAGGGCTCACTTCTTATCAGTAATGAGCCGATAGCCAAACGTGCGCAAATCTTGTCGGAGAACATGCAGAAGTGGATGACGGGACAACCTAAGGAGGCTCCTCAGGTTATTGTGACGCAGAACTACCCCGCAGAGTTCGGTGCTTTGACGGGCCAAGTGGACATCCTTCTGGCGGACGTGCCCTGCTCCGGCGAAGGGATGTTTCGCAAGGATGAAGTCGCAAGACAGGAATGGAGCCTGGAGAATGTGGCAATGTGTCAGCAGCGGCAACGGGATATCCTGCAGGACATTTGGCATGTGCTAAAGCCGGGCGGTCTGCTCATTTATAGTACTTGTACTTTCAATCGCTTTGAAGACGAGGACAATGCCCGTTGGATTTGCAGTGAGTTGGGAGGCGAACTGCTCATGGAGCGTCATTTCCTGCCTGGCCGTGACAGGGGAGAAGGGTTTTATGTGGCTGCAATACGGACTCCCCACCCCCCCTTAAGGGGAGAAGATTCCTTGATTCCCATTAGTAAGCAGATAGATATAAACAAATCTGGGCTTCGTGTCCTTTATGATTCAGTGTCTTTTTCTCCCCCTAAAGGGGAATGGGGGGTCAACATCGACCTCACTTACACCGAAGCGCTGCAATATCTTCGCCGCGAGGCACTTCGGGTTGAGGCTCCGCGTGGGCCGGTGACACTTTGTTATCGTGGGCTTGTTCTCGGCCCGGGCAAAGGCGTCGGTAACCGCATAAATAACCTCTATCCCGAAGCCTGGCGTATCCGCACCACCTATACTACGCCTTTCTCCCTGCTCGGAATAGACGAGCCAAATTCGTAATTATGAAACGGCACGATGTGCAATTTCTTTACCTTTATGCATATTTTTTTCGTTCATTCTTTGTCCAATCGCGAAGAAAGTGCTACTTTTGCAAATCATTTTTCTAAAAAAGAGTATTCTGATGGTAGAGCATAATCATTTGGTAATCATGGCAGGCGGCGTGGGAAGCCGTTTCTGGCCGATGAGTACGCCGCAAAAGCCCAAGCAGTTTGTCGATGTGATGGGGTGCGGCAGGACGCTTATTCAGTTGACCTTCGATCGTTTCAAACAGCTTATTCCTGCCGAGAATACTTGGGTGGTTACATCGGCAGCGTATGTTGGAATTGTTCGCGAGCAGTTGCCTGAGATTCCTTGGAACCATGTCTTGTTGGAACCATGCCGCCGGAATACGGCTCCCTGCATTGCCTACGCCAGCTGGCGCATCAAGGCCCAAGACCCTAAGGCCAACATAGTGGTCACTCCGAGCGATGCCATCGTGATGGACACAGCCGAATATCAACGTGTCATCAAATCGAGTCTGAAGTTCGTGTCAGAGTCGGATGCGATTGTCACCCTTGGCATGAAACCCAACCGCCCCGAGACAGGCTACGGCTATATCCAGGCCGACCTTTCCTATTCAACAGCCCGTAACAAGGAGATTTTCCGTGTTGATTCTTTCAAGGAGAAACCCGATATAGATACAGCCAACCGCTATATACAGAAGAACAATTTCTTCTGGAACGCCGGTATCTTCATCTGGAACGTAGGTACCATTGCGAATGCGCTGCGCGTTTATCAGCCAACGCTCTCACAGATTTTCGAGGATTTGCTTCCTGTCTATGGCACCGAGAAGGAGCAGGAAGCAATCAACAAGGTTTTCCCAGAGTGTGAGAATATTTCCATCGACTATGCTATTATGGAGAAGGCAGAAGAGATTTATGTTTTCCCGGCAAGTTTCGGATGGAGCGACCTGGGTACCTGGGGCTCGCTGTTAGAGAATTCAAACCGCGATATCTATGGTAATGCTCTTATCGGGGAAAACATCGATGTCTATGAAACCACGAACTGCATCGTGCATGCAAATCAGGAGAAGCGTGTTGTGATACAAGGGTTGGATGGTTACATTGTAGCAGAGTGTGATGATACGTTACTCATCTGTCGTCTCTCCGATGAACAGCGTATCAAACAATTCTCGGGACAGGACAAATAATGGAATATCGACATAACGAGATAATAAATAAATGAAGAATATAGCACTGATAACCGGCATCACAGGCCAAGACGGCTCGTATTTGGCAGAATTTCTTATCGAGAAGGGCTATGAGGTACACGGACTGTTGCGCCGTTCATCCTCATTCAACACCGGACGTATCGAACACCTCTACCTCGACGAATGGGTGCGCGATATGAAAAAGGCACGTCTTGTTAATCTGCATTGGGCCGATATGACCGACTCTTCGTCGCTGATTCGTGTCATCGGAGAGGTAAAGCCGACGGAAATCTACAATCTGGCTGCCCAGAGTCATGTGAAAGTCTCCTTCGACGTGCCGGAATACACGGCCGATGTGGATGCTGATGGTGTACTGCGTCTGTTGGAGGCCGTCCGCATCTGTGGCCTGGATAAGACCTGTCGCATCTATCAGGCCTCGACATCCGAGTTGTATGGCAAGGTGCAGGAAGTGCCTCAGTCGGAGACGACTCCGTTCTATCCCCGCAGTCCCTATGCCGTTGCCAAGCTCTACGGCTTCTGGATAATGAAGAACTATCGCGAGTCGTACGGCATGTTCTGCTGCAACGGCATCCTCTTCAACCATGAGAGTGAGCGCCGAGGCGAGAACTTTGTGACCCGCAAGATTACCCTTGCTGCGGCTCGCATCGCGCAGGGTTATCAGGACAAGCTCTACCTGGGCAACCTGAACTCGTTGCGCGACTGGGGCTATGCCAAGGATTACATCGAGTGCATGTGGCTCATCCTGCAGCAACCCGAACCCGACGACTTCGTCATTGCCACAGGCGAGTACCATACTGTTCGCGAGTTCACCACGCTGGCCTTCAAGGAGGTTGGCATCGAATTGGAATGGCGAGGGGAAGGTGTCGACGAGAAGGGCTACGACAAGACAACGGGCAAAGCACTCGTTGAGGTCGATCCCAAGTACTTCCGTCCTGCAGAGGTTGACCAACTCCTCGGCAATCCTGCCAAGGCGAAGGCCAAGTTGGGATGGAATCCGCATAAGACCTCATTCCAAGACCTCGTCAAGATTATGGTTCGCCATGATATGAAGTTTGTGAAGAAGCTGTTCCTTAAGGCACAAATGGACAAGGAAGATAATGAATAAGGACAGTAAGATATACGTGGCCGGACACCGGGGAATGGTGGGATCTGCCATTGTCCGCGAACTCCAGCGCCAGGGCTACACCAACATCATAACTCGTACTCACAAGGAACTGGACCTCACCCGCCAGGAAGCCGTCGAGAAGTTTTTTGCCGAGGAGAAGCCGGAATATGTATTCCTCGCTGCTGCCAAGGTAGGCGGCATTGTCGCCAATCAGTCGGCTCTTGCAGATTTCATGTACGACAACATGATTCTGGAGATGAATGTCATCCATGCTGCTTGGAAGAACGGGTGCAAGAAACTGGAGTTCCTGGGCAGCTCTTGCATTTATCCTCGCATGGCTCCGCAGCCGATGCCCGAGAGTTGTCTGCTGACAAGTGAACTGGAAAAGACCAACGAGGCGTATGCTTTGGCAAAGATTAGCGGGCTGAAGTATTGCGAGTTCCTGAACCGTCAGTACGGAACCGACTACATCTCTGTGATGCCCACGAACTTGTATGGTCCCAATGACAACTATCATCCCGAGCACAGCCACGTGCTGCCGGCCCTCATTCGTCGTTTCCATGAGGCCAAGGAGGCTGGGTTGGAGAGTGTGACATGTTGGGGTGATGGTTCACCGCTACGTGAGTTCCTCTATGTGGATGACCTGGCCAACCTGTGTGTGTTCCTGATGAACAACTACAGCGGCAACGAGACCGTCAACGCCGGCACTGGCAAGGAGCTGACCATCAAGGCTCTTACCGAACTTGTGGCCAAGGTGATTGGGTACAAGGGCAGGATCGAGTGGGACACCACCCGTCCGAACGGCACGCCGCGCAAACTGCTTGACGTAAGCAAAGCCACCAAACTGGGCTGGACCTACAAGACCGAGTTGGAAGATGGCATACGTTTGGCTTATGAGGACTTCCTCAATAACCCGATGCGTGCGGAGAGATAAGCCCCCAACGTGCAAGAATAGTCTTGTGTATGTGTGCAGTGTTCTTACGCGCAAATAACATGCCCTTATTTGCAGATAAAGGCATGTTTATCGGGTGATAAGGTTGGGTTATGTCTGAGATTACCCTTGATTCCTAAAGCGCGGGGTAACCGCGAGGTAACCGCGAGGTAACTGCGAGGCACTCCCTAGGTGCGTCTTTTGCATTCTCCAAGTCTGATTAAAAAGTGTATTGTTTCCCGAACTTTGGGAAATCATTTTTCGTTTGAAAATTCATTTCCCGAACTTTGGGAAGTCTTTCCGTTTTGAAAGTTGAGTCTCTGTGATGGTTGACACACGAGTCCAACGAGGATAGTATATGATCTCCTTGGTTTGAAGGTTCACACCCTTCATTTTGATTAAGCTAATCATAGTTGTACATAATTTAAAAAGTTAATGAATAAGGTTATTTAGCGTCATGCTCATGACCGTCTCCGTTCATGATACATGATTCGCTTCGTTTATGATACATAATTCGCTTCATTTATGATACATGACTGATTCTGTTCATGTTCATGGCCCATTCTGTTCATGTGTGAAAATCATTTGGTTTATGCTTAGCGTTACGACTGCAAAGGTAAGTGGTTTTGCTGGTTTTCGGTGAATCTCTAAACTATTATAAAGAAACTTAACTTCCATTATGTTAATAATTTACCCTGTTTAACGCTTTTAACTAAATTTGTAAAAAAGCACTCGCCGAATAGGTTGCCCAAGCCCCGTTTCATATCCTTTTCTTCTCTCGCGCTCAATATTTTCCCGGAAAAGTTTTAATTGAATCAGATTATTTCGTAAATTTGCAGTGCAATATGGCTAAGCTAGAAGATTTTCTTGTCAATTAAAAATTTAATACATGATTATGAGAAAGTATTTACTCATGCTCTTCGGAGCAATGCTGTTGATGGCCAACTGCGTCAAAGCAGCAGCACCCAATTCTTATGTCAGATTCAATGTGAACGGGATGACTCCATCCATCGGTTTCAACAATTTCTCCGATGCCGTACCGAACCCACAATATCTGGGAGCGGTCTATCGGTTACCCGACACCGACAACCCCAATATCAGCATCACAGGCTACCAGGTAGTCATAAATACGGAGAGAGAAGGCTTTGAAAATGAGACAAGCCACTATATGCTGGCCTATATTGGCGTCTACGACAATAACATTGCCAACAGCGGTGCATATTTCGACACGGCAGAGCAAAGTCTATTCCTTAGCCCCACGACGAGCAGTACGCCTGTGGCTTTCGGACATCAGTTCTTCGGCGGCGAAGGGCAGTCCGAGCCCATGAACGAGGTGATGAGTGCCAGCCAGTTCGTCTGGAGTGACGGTATGATCGACAACGCTGTACTGCCAGACCCTCTGGTCTACGACACGCAAACAGAATCCTACAAGCGTGGTCAGTATCAGAAGGGGCATTCCTACGTCATTGCCATCCACTTCACGGAGATGGCGCATGTTACAATTGAAGGCGTGGAAAGCGGCATAGTCCCGTGGGAGTATCCCGCGATGTCCAAAGAATACACCTCGTTTAATTGGAAAGACCGTTCGAGAGAATGCCTGTTGGCACGCTTCACCTATGCCGGCGACGAGGCATCAACCTCTGCCAGCGTTGTGATGACGGTAAACGGCGAAAGCAAACAGTTCAATCTCCTCGGCGAGGGTCAAGACCCAGTAGACTTAGGCACCGTCTATCGGACAGAGGTGACAATGGTATCGGACCAATCACAGATGACGCTCCCCAACTTAGGCTTTGACCTCTTCAACTTCGAGTCTGCGGTTCCATATACCTATGCTGATGCTGCAGGCACATATGGCGGTTCTATGACGTTCACAACATTGAAAAAAAGCGAGGCCGACTTGATAGACGAAAACTTCGAGGTGGACTGTCGTGACTATAAGACTGGCAACTTCGGTCCATACTGTCCGATCCTTTGTGCTTCCGAACTCGGTCTGGTCCAGCTCAGTGAAGACTGGGCATATGGCTGCGGGCCTTTGGATGTCTGGGTGAACTGGCTGTATTCAGGCACCCATCCCGTCATGGCAGGCTGGGCAGCAAACGAAAACTTCGTAGATGGCGAGACCTACACTGTGGTGTTATATTTTACCGAATATAGCGAAAACCTGAAGCCCGTATTCATCCATCGCAATGGAGGCAAGTACTACAAGTTTAACTTCACCTACTCCGATGAGAATGCGACTGGCATCAACACTGCCACAGAAGTTCGCCAAACCAATGACTCCAACACGCTCTACGACCTCCAAGGCCGCAAGCTCTCTGGCAAACCCGCCCGCGGCATCTACATGGAAAACGGGAAAAAAGTCCTGGTGAAGTAGCCGGACAAACTATAAACAACAGCGAAGGGGAGCAAATCCGCTCCCCTTCGCTGTTTCTCTGTTCCTTGTATCAAAAACAAGCGGATAGTGCCGTATATCCGTCGCCTATCCGCTCGATTAATGAGATTAGCATTTTTCCAGGATTTCCTCGATGTAATTGAGCAGTTCCTGTTGTCCTTGTCGTGTTTCGCTACTGGTAATGAAGTGCGGCGGCAATTCCTCCCATTGTTTTGAGAGCTCGTTGAGGTAATGCGTGATGTTACCTCCCAGTTTCCCTCGTGAGAGTTTGTCTGCCTTGGTGAAGACGATGCTGAAGGGAATGCCGTTTTCGCCGAGCCATTCGATGAAATCCAAGTCGATGCGCTGCGGTTCGTGGCGTGCATCTATGAGCAGGAAGAGGTTCATCATCTGTTCGCGCCGCAGGATGTAGCCCTTAATCATGCGCTCCAACTCTTCCCGCTGCTGCATGCTGCGCTTGGCATAGCCGTAGCCCGGGAGGTCAACCAGGTACCAAGCTCCCCTCCCAACCTCCCCGCGAGGAGAGAGGCTTTTTGTCTGTTGTCTATTGTCTGTTGTCTGTTGTCCGTTTATCAGAAAGTGATTGATGAGCACCGTCTTGCCGGGCGTGGCAGATGTCTTGGCGAGGTGCTCCCTTCCCGTAAGCATATTGATGAGGCTGGACTTGCCCACATTGCTTCGTCCGATGAAGGCAAACTCCGGCAACGTGCCTGCGGGACACTGTTCCACCCGGGCACTGCTGATTGTATATTCGGCGGATTTGATGAGCATAGGGGCTTATGAGGCTTATGAGGCTTATAGGGCCTAGAAACTATATGCTAATCCGAGGCTGAACCATTCCTTGAACATGACATAGGGCCCATCCTTGTTTACTCCGGAACGGTACTTTTCGTTGCTGTCGTCGAGGCGAGGATAGAGATACAACTGTGCCGTAATGAGCTTTGTGACGGTGAAATTGACGGTGTTCTCCCATTCCAGAATGTTGTAGTCGTAGTTGGTCATCCAATAGATGCGGCTTGTCCAGGCGATCTGCTTGCAGATTTGCCATCTGGTGTTCAGCGTGATGTTGGGACCGAATGTTGTCTTCTGGTGCTTGCCCTGTTCTATACCATAATTTGTGACGAGGTCGTCAACCCCGACATATAGAATCTTCATGGCGAGGGGAGCCACGTTGAGCGTACCGGTGAACGCCTTCTTCTTGCCCCAGGCGATTTCGTATTTCATACCAGGAGCGACGGTTACCTCAAGCGGCGACATGATTTTCGAGATTAACTTGTCGCTGTTCTTCTGATAGTTCGGTGTAAGCTGCGTCTGGAGGATTACAAGTAGAGAATAGTATAGGTTCTTCCATGCCTTGTAGCCTCCGTTGGTAGTAAAGCGAAGCAGGTTGCTGGAGGGGCGGAAGGAGCGTGCCTGGTCGGTTTCTGTTGTCTGGAAACCCAGTTGTGCATCCAGCGTGTTCTCCCAGTTTATTTTGCGCTGATCGTTATAGTTGGCTCGCAGGGTGATGGCGAAGTTGCCGGTGAAATTGCTCTCACCGCCTTTATACCAGTTCTCTGAGATGTGGTTCTGAGAGAATTGCAATGAGGCGTTACCAGAGAACTTCCAGAAGTTTGGACGTCGTGTGATGACCTCCACCTGCTCGTCTATCTTCGGGGCCAGAGTGGCAGCGGTTACTTTGTCTGCCAGGTTGTCCGAGGCCTGTAACCTGTCGTTCACGTCACTGCGGATAGCAGCTTGTCCCATGATGTCGTTTTCTGTCTGGGTCACCAGTTGTGGTGCTTTTACGTAGAGCGACGAAAGCATCTTTCTGGCGGCAAAGATTCGTTGCAGTTGCAAGTCACTGCTACTCAAATCCGTCTGGCTCATCATCTGGTGCAGTGGTGCGCTAAAGAAAGTGGGGTGGGAGAGGATCTGGTAGTAGTATGCGTTGGGGGTGGGGTATTCTGTGGTGGTGATATTCAGGGAGTCACGTTCCCTCACCAGCGTATCGAGCGCTTGCAGGTAGCTTTTCAGCAAGAGGGAAGAATCGGCTTCCGCCGTTACTGCACAGCGGGCCACCATAGTCATCATGAAGATACAGAAAAGTATTGTCAGACGCTTCATTTGTCCTATTTTTGTGCAAAGATAGGAAAAAATGAAGAATGAAGAATGAAGAATGAAGAATTATTTTGTAACTTTGCACCTTGTTGGAGACAAGAAGTGTAAAAAGGGGCTCCACATTAAGCAATAATATAGCAAAAAGGACAACATTTATGGATAAAAACACAGTTACGGGATTTATACTCATCGCTCTTGTCGTTATTGGTTTCAGTTGGTACAGTCAGCCGAGTCGCGAGGAACTGGAAGCAATGGCGCGTCAGGACAGCATCGCAGCAGTTGAAAAGCAGAAGCAGGCAGAAGCCGAGCAAGGCAAGACCGAGGAGATTGCTGCATCTCCGTTGGCACCAGACAGCAATGCCCTCTTCTTTTCTCAGCGTCAGGGCGAGGAACAGGAGATAGTACTCAAGAACAATAAAGTTAAGGTAACGCTCAGTACCCTGGGTGGTGTCATCCAGAACGCCGAGATTCTGGGCTTCAAGAGCCGTTGGCACGATGGCGACGTCATGCTGATGAACCGCAAGGATGCCCAGATGACCTTCTCGCTGTCCGGTAAGCAGGAGAATATCATCAGCAGTGACCTTTTCTTCACTCCCACAGAGCAAACCGACAGTAGCGTCACGATGACGACAGAGCAGGATGGCAAGCAACTGAACATCAGCTACCGGCTGCTGCCCAACTCTTACATTGTGGACATCTCGCTTCAGGCCACAGGCATGAGCGGCTTCTTTGCGCCGAACATGAAGACGATGGACATCAGTTGGACTGACCGCATCATGCAGCAGGAGAAGGGTGCTGACTTCGAGAACCGCTACAGTGCGCTGACCTACATGCGTCAGGGAAAGGGCGTGAAGAAGCTCAACGAGACAGGCGACGATACAAAGCAGCCGGAAGAGACCCTCAGCTGGATAGCTTTCAAGAACCAGTTCTTCAGTGCAGTGCTCATTGCACCACAGGGCTTCACAGAAGCACAATTGGCCAGCATGCAGGAGAAGGAAAAGAAGAGCGGTTTCCTGAAGACCTACGAGGCCGAGATGAAGACCTTCTTCGACCCCACAGGCGGCAAGCCCACAGAACTGCAGATATACCTTGGCCCCAACGATTTCCATGTTCTCAAGGCGCATAACGACTTGACGACTTACGGCTCGGATGCCGACCTCGACGAACTGGTTTATCTGGGTTGGTCGTTCTTCCGCTTCATCAACCGTTGGTCTATCCTCTACATCTTCGACTGGCTCAAGGCTATGGGCCTGTCGATGGGTGTCGTTCTGCTATTGCTGACTATCATTGTCAAGGTGCTTGTCTATCCCACACAGAAGAAGAGCTACCTGAGCAGTGCCAAGATGCGCGTGCTCAAGCCGAAAATCGATGAGATTGCCAAACAGTACCCCAACCCCGACCAGGCCATGCAGAAGCAGCAGGCCCAAATGCAATTCTACAGTCAGTACGGCGTCAGTCCCATGGGCGGCTGCCTGCCTGCACTGATACAGATGCCTATATGGGTAGCTATGTTCAACTTCATCCCCAATGCCATCGACCTGCGCGGCGAAAGCTTCCTCTGGGCAGACGACCTCAGTGCCTACGATGACATCATCCGTTGGAGTAGCGATCTGCCTATCATCGGCGACCACCTCAGTCTTTTCTGCATCCTGTTCACGCTTACCAACATCATCAACACGTGGATTAGCATGCGTCAGCAGCAGAACCAGATGGTTGGCGACCAGGCACAGCAAATGAAGATGATGCAGTACATGATGTACCTCATGCCCGTGATGTTCTTCTTCTGGTTCAATGGCTACAGCAGCGGCTTGAGCTATTTCTACTTCATCTCCGGCCTTATCAGCATCATCACGATGTGGTACCTGCGCTATACAACCGACGACAAGAAGCTCCTGGCCAGCCTCGAGGCTTATCATGAGCAGCACAAGAACGACCCGAAGAAGACCTCGGGCCTCCAGGCGCGTCTCGAAGCCCTGCAGAAGATGCAGCAGGAACAGGCGAGGAAGAAATAAAAGCCCCCTCCCAACCTCCCCCTAGTGGGGGGAGTATAGATAAATATAAGAAACCATGATAAAGAAATTATCAACAATCGCGGCTGCTGCCTTGCTTTGCGCAGCTTGCGGCACTCAGAAAGACAGTGATAAAGTGAATATCCAGAAGCAAACCGTACAGTTGGAGAGTGACCAGATGACCCCCGAGGCTCTCTGGGCAATGAGTCGCATTGGTGGCTATCAAGCTTCGCCAGACGGGAAGCACATCGTCTTCCAGATGGGCTACTACAGCGTCGAGGAAAACAAGAGCCACCAGGTGCTCTGGATGATGAACGCCGACGGCACAGAGCAAAAGCAGCTCACGACCGATGCCGACAACGAGACCGATGCACAATGGCTCGACAATAAAACCATCGCCTTTCTGAGGGGCGGTGAAGTGTGGAAGATGAACCTCAATGGAAAGGGCCGCAAGCAGATGTCCGAGACCGAGAGTAAGGTCGAGGGCTTCCTCTTCTCACCCGACGGCAGGAAAGTCATCCTCTTGAAGAGCATCGACTTCAATGAGATCATCCAGAAGAACCCCGATGACCTGCCTAAGGCTACCGGTCGCCGCATTACTGACCTCATGTACCGCCATTGGGACCACTATGTAGAGAGCATCCAGCATCCTTTCGTTGGTTCTGTAAGCGGCAATACGATTGCCGCAGACCTAACCGACATCCTTGAAGGCGAACCCTACGAATGCCCGATGGAACCTTTCGGCGGCATCGAGCAGTTGGCTTGGAGTCCCGACAGTAAGTTCATTGCCTTTACCTGCCGCACGAAGACGGGACTCGAATACAGCATCAGTACTGACTCCGATATCTACCTCTATGATGTAGAAGCCCACGACCTCAATAACATCGAGCACACGAAGAACCTGTGCAAGGGTGGGGAGTTTGGTACCTGTAGCTGTTATCAAATGCCTTTTCACTTCGAACATGATGGCATCGATCCCACCAAGACCATGAAGTTTCAGGCCATCAACTCAGAAGAGTACATCGACCAGAACAATGGTTACGACTTCAATCCCAAGTTCTCACCCGATGGCAAGTATGTGGCCTGGCTCTCGATGAAGCGTGCGGGCTACGAGGCCGACCGTCAGCGCCTTTGCATCTGCGACCTGCAGACACTGGAGAAGACCTACGTCACCGAGTCGTTCGATTCCAGCGTCGATGACTACTGTTGGGCCCCCGACTCCTATACATTATATTATATAGCTGTTTGGCACGCCATGGAGCACCTCTACCGCACGAACCTGAAGGGCGAGGTGACACAGCTCACCGATGGTCATGCTTCTGTACAGTTCTTTGGTGACTTCGGCTCTCTCCAGATGCTGAACGACAAGGAACTCGTTGCCGAACGCCATAGCTTCTTTGCTCCGGCCGACCTCTATGTCGTGACGCCTGGCGAGAGCACCGATGACACCCGGGCAACACAGATTACCGAGGTCAACAAGGATATCCTCGACCAGCTTGCTCAGCCCGGCATCGACATGCGTTGGGTGAAAACCACCGACGGGCAGCACATGCTTTACTGGATTGTTCTGCCGCCTCATTTCGACCTCAGCAAGAAATATCCCACTCTGCTCTTCTGCGAGGGTGGTCCTCAGAGTGCCGTCTCGCAGTTCTGGAGTTATCGTTGGAACTTCATGATTATGGCTTCGCAGGGCTATGTCGTCATTGCCCCCAACCGCAGAGGCGTTCCCGGCTTCGGTCAGGAGTGGCTCGAGGAAATCAGCGGCGACTGGACAGGCCAGTGCATGCAGGATTACCTCTCGGCCATCGACGATGCTGCCGAGAACCTGCCCTATGTTGATAAAGACCGCATGGGTGCCGTGGGCGCTTCGTTCGGCGGCTTCTCTGTCTATTATCTGGCCGGCCACCACGACAAGCGTTTCAAGTGCTTCATCGCCCACGACGGCTCCTTCAACCTCGAGGCCATGTACACCGAAACCGAAGAGAATTGGTTCTCGAACTGGGAGTACGACGATGCTTTCTGGAACAAGGACCAGACGGCTCGTGCCAAGAAGACCTACGAGAACTCGCCCCATCGCTTTGTCGATAAGTGGGACACCCCCATCCTCTGCATCCACGGCGAGAAGGACTACCGCATCTGTGCCACACAGGGCATGAGCGCCTTCAATGCCGCTCGCATGCGTGGCATCGAGGCTGAGCTCCTGCTCTTCCCCGACGAGAACCACTGGGTGCTCAAGCCCCAGAACGGCATCCTCTGGCAGAGAACCTTCTTCGCATGGCTCGACCGCTGGCTTAAAGAGCCCTCTAACTCCTCCGTGAAGGGAGAGAATCATGAATGATTAATTATTTTATTAACTATTAACTTATTAAAGCCTCCAGTTCTCCCCCTCATGGGGGAGTTAGAGGGGGGCCACAATTATGAATTACTCAAAGACTCTTCGCGACAGCGCCGGGATGCGCTGGACTGCTTTGTTGCTGCTGGCTCTCGCCATGTTCTGCAGCTACATTTTCATGGACATCCTCTCGCCCATCAAGGACCTGATGCAGGACACCCGCGGTTGGGACAGCGCTGCATTCGGCCGTATGCAGGGCGCCGAGGTATTCCTGAACGTTTACGTCTTCTTCCTCATCTTTGCCGGCATCATCCTCGACAAGATGGGCGTCCGCTTCACCGCCGTGCTCTCTGGTGCTGTGATGCTGGTGGGTGGTCTGATTAAGTGGTACGCCGTCAGTGACGCCTTTATAGGTACTGGCTTGGAGCAGTGGTTCACCGACAATCTGAACTGGAACGGCGACTTGCCCATCATCGGCGCCATCCTGCCCTTCTGCGAAGGGATGCCTGCCTCTGCCAAGCTGGCCGCCTGTGGCTTCATGATTTTCGGCAGTGGCGTCGAGATGGCTGGCATCACCGTCAGCCGTGGTATCGTCAAGTGGTTCAAGGGCCGCGAGACCGCCCTGGCTATGGGTTCCGAGATGGCTCTGGCCCGTCTGGGGGTTGCCACCTGCATGATATTCTCTCCCTATTTTGCCAAGTTGGGCGAGGATGTCAGTGTCAGCCGTTCCGTAGCCTTTGGCGTTGTGCTGCTCTGCATTGCGCTCATCATGACCATCGTTTACTTCTTCATGGACAAGAAGCTCGACGCACAGACCGGCGAGGCAGAGGAGAAGGATGATCCCTTCAAGATTGCCGACCTTGGCAAGATATTCTCCAGCCTGGGTTTCTGGCTCGTTGCCCTGCTCTGCGTGCTCTACTACAGCGCCATCTTCCCCTTCCAGAAGTACGCCGTGAACATGCTGCAGTGCAACCTGACGCTGAATCCCGCCGAGGAGGGTAGCTTCTGGGCCGACAGCTCTGTGACGCTTGTCCAGTACATCATCATGCTCGTCGTGGCCATCTGCGCCTTTGCCAGCAATTTCTCGAAGAAGAAGAACCTCAAGTACGGCCTCATGACCTTTGCCGCCATCACACTGGTAGTCTATTGCTACATGGGTTACATGCGCGGCACAGCCGAGACCATCTTTGCCGTCTTCCCCCTGTTGGCCGTTGCCATCACTCCCATTCTGGGTTCTTATGTCGACCATAAGGGCAAGGCTGCCAGCATGCTGATGCTGGGTAGTATCCTGCTGGTCATCTGCCACCTCACCTTTGCCTTCATCCTGCCTGCCTTCGAGGGCAATGCTGTAGGCGGAACCGTTGTGGCCTACCTGACCATCCTTGTCCTTGGCGCCAGCTTCTCGCTCGTACCCGCCGCCCTGTGGCCCTCAGTGCCCAAGCTGGTGGACGAGAAGATCATCGGCTCGGCCTATGCCGCCATCTTTTGGATACAGAACATCGGTCTGGGACTCTTCCCCGCCCTCATCGGCATGGTCTTGAACAACACCAATCCCGAAGGCACAGCAGCCCACGAGCTCGACTACACCTGGGCGCTCGTCATGCTGGCCGCCCTCGGCATCGCCGCCCTCCTCATCTCCGTCTATCTGAAGGCGGTAGATAAGAAGAAGGGCTATGGCCTGGAGGAACCGAACATCAAGTAAGATTTGTTTTCATAAAGATTATTAGAGACAGGGTCTGTCCAGACCCGCAGAGCCGAGCGCGCATCACTGCGCGCTCGGCTTTTCTTTGTCTGCGGAGCAGTAAAACCTCCTCTTTGCTCCAGTAAAAATTTGGTAATATTTCTCTGCCGCCAGAAAAATATTCCTCTGGCCATAGGATAGTATTCCTTCCCTCAAACGACGAGGAGCAAGTCCCTAAGGCTAGATTTCCTCCAATTTTACTCTAGTTCCTCTCCAGCTTTCCTCTATTACATCCCCAATTCCTATAATTGGAGATGTGTTGGAGATATGCATGTGTGGAATTTGTAAAAACGGCTTTTGCAACGTGCAAGAATAGTTTTTGCTTCAGACGTGAGCGATGCGTTCCTGCCCTAGGCGGGGGCGTTCTACACGTACAAAAAAAAGCTCCCACTTCATGAAGAGCGAGAGTTGTTAGCACCGCTGTTTCTTTTTTTCGCGCAAAATCATAAAATATTCTTCACCTTTCCTTTGTCTCTCTCTACTTTTTTGTATCTTTGTCACAAAATTCAACCTTTTAACCATTATCGCTATGAAATTCAAGAGCTATTTGACCGCGCTGCTCCTCATGGTGGCAGGCGTAGTGACCACGTGGGCCCAGACCGGGCAGATTTTGGACATGACACTGACAGTTCGATACAACGATAGTCCGGCCTTTACGCTTCCTGTCATCTCCGAAGGATGGCCGGTGCTGGATCTGACGTATGAGCTGACAACCTCGCTTGTCATACAGAAGATTGACGTTCAGACCTCCGGAACTGTGAGCGGCGTCGCCTTTACTGCTACAATGTATAAGACCGAGAAGGGGCTGCAGCCCGAAGACGGTTGGCGCACCCTCCCACTGAACGACATGGGCGACGGACAATGGCAGCTGGACCTGGGGCCGGGCGTCGACCTGATAGACGAAGGGATGACTTCGCCCAGAACTTTCCAGTTCTACCTGAAAGCTCAAGACGGTGCCGGCAATGACATCCTCTTCAACAACGGCGGCCAGGACTACAAGCTCCTCTTCATCCCGGGCGAGGGCGAACTGCCGGTGACAAGCAAAATAAAAAGCCTGACGCTCACCATCAACTGCGACGGCGAGCAGTTCACTCAGAGCTTCCCCAGCGAGGGCTGGGAGCCTATAGTCATTCCGGGCAAAACCAAGTCCATCAAGATACTCCGCGCTGAAATCGAGACTGACGCCGAACTCTACTACGCCGGCTTCATCGCCACGATGTACAATGCCGAGGATGGCTGGCAGCACGATGATGACGCCTGGACCACCACGCCCCTCCAGAATGAGGGCAACGGCATCTGGGCTGTCAGTGTGGATGGTGGCTTCGAACTCGTAGAGAGCGAATGGCTGGTAAAGAACAAGACCAAGACCTTCGAGTTCTTCATCTATGCCGAAGACAAGAACAAAAACGCTTTCCAATACGACAACGGTGGCTCGAACTACAAGGTGACGTTCTCCACCGGTCCTGACGACGGCGGCGATGATAGAGGCACGGTGAGCTTCCTGGACATAAGCACTGCCACCGTCAGATTCACGGTGAACGACGAGCCAAGAGGCTATATCTACGACGGTGACGGCGCCCGCCAGCCAGCCGACCTGCCTCTGGGCGACCTCTACTCCCTCAGAATCGACGGCTACTACCTCTCGTGCCTTTTCACCTCGGAAGCCGATCGCGACGTCACCATGCAATACAAGGTCTATGAACCCGGCGGCGATGGCCAATGGAACGGCGTCAAACCGGAAATCGATGACATGGTGGTAATGTGGAACCCCGATGCGCAGGAGAACATGTATCAGCTGTTCTGCGTCGCCGACGAACTCAATATCGATCTCTGCTCCGGACTCGAATACGGCAAGGACTATGTGCTCGAGATTATGTATCAGGTCATCGCCTACGGCAACTACTTCTTCTACGGCCGCAACCAGGAAAGCACCCGCTTCCCCTTCCACTACGACAACGAGACCAGCATACGGACAATTGACAATGGACAATTGACAAATGACAATGATGCCGGGGCCCTCTACAACCTCGCCGGACAGCGCGTCGGCAAGGACTACAAGGGCATCGTCGTCAGCAATGGGAAAAAGAAAATAAGAAATTAAGAAAATAAGATATACAGCTATGAAGACAAAGAGCCTTTTGGCCGTGCTGCTCCTCATGGTGGCAGGCGTTGTGACCGCGTGGGCCCAGTCCGGGCAGATTACAAGCGTGACGGTGACCGTCCGATACAATCACGGCCCCGCCGTCCAACTCCAACTTCCCGCCGAGGGTTTCCCCGAAATCGACCTCACGGCGGAACCGGTCAAATCCATCATCCTCCAGAAAATCACGGCGACGACCACCGGTGATGTAAGCGAGCTCTCCTACGCCGGTACGAGGTTCTTGCAGTCCGAGGACTCTTCCGCCGACCCCGAATTCCATTACTTCCCTTTCCCCACGGAAGACTATAGCTACTGGGAACTCGACTTTACTTCCGGCCTGGAAATCATTCTACCCGATGCGGAACTCGCCCCCACTGTCTTCCAGTTCTTCTGCCAAGGCAAGGCTGCCGACGGCACTGACATCTACTACAACAACGGTGGGCAGAACTACTCGCTGGTTTACGTCCCGGCCGAGAACAGATTCTTCACCACCAACGTCATCAAGAACCTGACCCTCACCGTCAGCTACAATGGAGCGGAACCCGTCATCAAATCCTACCCCGAATCTGGCGCTTCGGGTGAAGTCGTCACCGGTGAGACCTCATCCATGCGAATCCTCCGCGCGGAAATTGAAACCTCTGCAGACCTGAATCGTGCCGTTTTCACCGGTACTGTGTACGACCCCGCCAATGAAGATGATTCTTACTGGGTTGACTTGTATCTCCTCGACGAGGGCAACGGCATCTGGGCTATCGATTTCCCGGACGGCCTCGAATTCATTCAGGAAGAATGGCGGACCGAGGACAAGACCCGGAACTTTGAGTTCTTCGTTTTCGCCGAGGATACTTCCGACAATTATTACGCCTACGACAATGACGGAGGAAACTATATCACGAAGTTGACCACTGGTACCGAAGCCGACCCGAACTGGAAGGTCAAATTCCCCGAAAAGAGCGTCGCTACGATTGCCCTTCTCGCCGATGACGAGCCAGCTGGCTATATCTTCGACGGCGACGGCTCGCGTCTGCCCGACACCGACCTGGGCGAAATCCATTCCCTCGCCATCAACGACTTCCTCTTCCAGTTCATGTCGAGAGAAGTCGAAGCCTACACTTATAATGCATGGCTGAAATACAAGGTCTATGAAGAAGGAGGTGATGGCCAATGGTCCGCCATTGAAGCGACAGACAATGTCATTGAAGAAAGAATCTACTACAGGGACCTGTCGGAATATAATCTTGTGACAGCCATCGCTACCGACCTGGCAAAGACCGTCACGGACGGCCTTGAATACGGCAAGGACTATGTGCTCGAGGTTATGTATCAAATCCTCCTGGGCAGCGATTATTATTCCTTTGGCGAAGGCAATGAGAACTTCCGCATCAAGTTCACCCTCGTCGAGGGAAGAGGCATCAACAGCCTCACCTCCGACGCCTCTGCCAAGACGAATGCCTTCTACAACCTCGCCGGACAGCGCGTCGGCAAGGACTACAAGGGCATCGTCGTCACGGGCGGAAGGAAGGAATTGAGAAAATAAGAAATCGAGACAATAAGAGAATAAGAAATTAAGAAAACTATGTCGAACAGAACCCTCGCGCTTTTCTTTGTATGGGGCCTGGGCGTCTTGTCCAGCTGGGCAGCAAAGCCGGACCTGGTGCAGTACGTCAACACGCTGCAAGGCACGCACTCGAACTTCGGCCTATCGCACGGCAATACGTTCCCCGCAATAGCTATGCCCTATGCCCAACACATGTGGACGCCGCAGACGGGTCCGAACGGCGAGGGCTTCAAGTACCTCTACGACTCGGACCAGATACGGGGCTTTGGGCAGAGCCACCAGTGCTCGCCCTGGGTGAGCGACTATGCAGTATATACGTTCTTCCCCGAGACGGGCGCGCTGGAGGTCAATCCCGACAAGCGCGGCGCCAGCTTCAGCCACCGCGAGGAAGAGGGACATCCGCACTACTACCGCGTCACCTTCGACAACGGCATCCGCACCGAGATGGCTCCAACAGAGCGGGGCGTACACCTGCGCTTCACCTATCCCAAGCGTCAGGACGCCTTCCTCATCATAGACGGCTATACGGAGCAGAGCGAGATACGTGTCAACCCCGAGAAACGACAGGTGACGGGATGGGTGAACAACCAGCGCTTCGTGAACCACAGCGAGAACTTCCGCTGCTACTTCGTGGTGCAGTTCGACCAGCCGATACAGGACTATGGCATCTGGCAATGCGAGGAGAAGCAGGAGGCTCGGGTCATGCCCGGCGAGAAGGAGGGTAGGGGCAAACGCTATGGCTGCTACCTGAAGTTCAAGCCTGGCAGCAAGGTGCAGGCGCGCGCGGCCAGCAGCTATATCTCGGAGGAGCAGGCCTGGCAGAACTGGAAGTCGGAACTTGGTACAGACAAGAATCTGGAACAGACAAGGGAGCGGGGCTACGAGACCTGGAACGCCCTGTTGAACCGCGTCCTGGTGGAGGGCGGAACGGACGAACAGCTGCGCACGTTCTACAGCTGCCTGTTCCGCGCAAACCTCTTCTCCCGACACTTCTATGAGTTCAGGGCCGACGGCACGCCATATTACTACAGCCCCTACGACGGCAAGATTCACGACGGCTACATGCTGACCGACAACGGTTTCTGGGACACTTTCCGCAGCCAGTTCCCCCTGACCAATATCCTGCACCCTACGCAGCAGGGACGCTACATGCAGGCTCTACTCGACGCGCAGAAGCAGTTCGGATGGCTGCCAGCCTGGTCGTGCCCGGGTGAGACAGGCGGCATGTGCGGCAACCACAGCATCTCGTTGCTGGCCGATGCTTGGGCAAAGGGCATCCGCACTTTCGACCCCGATTCGGCCCTTGCGGCCTATGCCCACGAAGCGATGAACAAGGGACCGATGGGCGGCGCCAACGGACGCGGCGGCTGGAAGGAATACTGGCAGCTGGGCTATGTCTGCTTCCCCGAGTCACACGGGAGCGTGACACAGACGCTGGAGTACGCCTACGACGACTGGTGTGCCTGGACCCTGGCACGCAGCTGCGGCAACAGGTTCTACGAACAGATATTCGGGCGGGTGTTGAGGAACTACCTCAACCTGTGGGACTCCGAGACGAGATTCTTCCGCGGACGAGGAAAGGACGGGAGGTGGAACGACTCGCACGAGGGCAGGGCCTTCGACCCGCTGGTATGGGGCGGACCCTATACCGAGGGCAATGCCTGGCACTACATCTGGAGCGTTTTCCATGATGTGCAGGGACTCATCAACCTATTCGGCTCGGACGAGGCTTTCTGCCAGAAGATAGACAGCGTCTTCTCGCAGCCCGGAATAGTCAAGCCCGGCTGGTATGGCGGCAAGATTCACGAGATGGTGGAGATGGAATTGGCCGGAATGGGGCAGTACGCCCACGGCAACCAGCCTATCCAACACATGCCCTACCTCTACAGCTATGCCGGCCAACCCTGGAAGACACAGTACTGGACACGCCAGATTATGGACCGCCTTTACAACAGCACGCCCGACGGCTTTCCCGGTGATGAGGACCAGGGCGGCATGAGTTCGTGGTACGTCCTCTCGGCCCTCGGCCTCTATGCCGTCACGCCCGGTACCGACCAATACGTACTGGGCAGCCCCATCTTCCAGCGGGCGACCATCACGATGGAGGACGGCAAGCAGTTCGTCATCGAGGCAAAAGACAACAACAGGGAGAACGTCTATATCCGAAGCCGACAACTGAACGGACAGCCCCTTTCGCGCAACTATATCACCTACGGGGAACTGACCTCCGGAGGAACACTCCAATTTCAGATGTCCGCGCAGCCGAACAAGCAGTTGGGAACGGCCAAGAGGGACACGCCCTACAGCCTGACCAAGTCCTTCTGAGCAGTAAACCGGGGCAGGTATCTGCTGAGAAACCAGCAGCAGAAGACGGAGCAGGCTATCGTAACGGCAAGCACAACGAAGCTCTGTACGATAGCGTCGTGCCAGAAAGCGTTGCCCCAACCGGCAGGCAACAGCCCGAGGGCGGCGATGACGGCTTTCACTATCGCCATGTGGGTGCAGAGCACGATGATGGAGTAGCGTCCGATGTAGGAGATGACGGGCAGATGTCGAAGGGCGTTGCTCAACAGAAGGACGCCAAGCGTGCCCAGCAGGCCGGAGAGATAGACGAGGGCCAGCGGGGTGTTGTAGGCGTTGATGTAGAAGAAGTTGTCGCCGACATAGAGATAATGGAGGGCGGCAAGCAGCACGATGCCGGCCAGCAAAGCCCACCAGCGCGTTATCTCCAGTTGCAGGAAGTGCAGCCTCCGGTTCAGGAGATAGCCCATCCAGAGGAAGGGCAGGCTGGTCATCGCCGTGCCGATGTTCAGCGGCAGGTTGCCGGCATAGTAGCCTCCGATGCCGATGCCGAGGGCGCAAAGTCCCAGCGTTATCTCAGACTTGAGACCGTCGGGGACGAGCCCCTTCACCGAATAGTAGAGTGTGACGAATACGACATTCATCCAAAACAGGCAGAGGAGGAACCAAAGCGGCGCCCAGACGTCTCCGAAGCTGATGTCGAAGAAGGAACGAAAGGCCCCGGCGGAGGCTCTGTACAGAACCAGAAAGAAGAGGTAGGGGACCAGGATTCTGTTGAACTTGCGCAGCAGGAACTCGCGAATGCCGCCAGCATAGTCTTTGAAGAAAAGGCCGGAAAGAATGAAATAGAGCGGCATACGCGTCTGCTCGAATATCTCGTTCATCGGGTAGTCGCCACCCGCGAAATATCCGTTGCCGGAGATGTGGTCGAGGACAACAAGCAGGATGCAGATTCCCTTCGCAAGGTCGATGTATGAGATGCGGCCTTTCATAGATGACAGCCGGCGACGGACAACAGCTCATTGTCCTCCCTCTGTTGTCGGTTGTTCTCGATAAGAACGGTTGCGTAGGCCGAGATGCCTTCCTCGCGGCCGGTGAAGCCCAGCTTCTCTGTCGTGGTGGCCTTGATGGAGACATCGTCAACGTCGATGCCCATGACCTCGGCCAGACATTGCTGCATCTCGGGGATGCGGGCCTTCAGCTTGGGGCGCTCGGCACAAATGGTGGCATCGATGTTGCCAACCGTATAGCCTTTGGTGGCGATGAGTTCCACCGTCTTGCGCAATAGGATTTTGCTGTCGATGTTATGGAAAGCCTCGCTATTGTCGGGGAAGTGATAGCCGATGTCCCTCATGTTGGCGGCCCCCAGCAAGGCATCGCAGATGGCATGGATGAGCACATCGGCATCGCTGTGGCCCAGCAGTCCCTTCGGGTGATCGAAGCGTATGCCACCCAACCACAATTCGCGTCCCTCCACTAACTGATGGACGTCATAACCAAAACCGACTCTGATTTTTGCCATTAACGATTAATCATAATCATTTATCTTCTATCTTCTCTTCAATTTCCCGAAGAGGTCGCGCATGCCGTCCAAATCGAAGGCGAGCGAGAAGCGCATGGTCTGGTCCAACGGGTTGGTCTGGGCCGTAGAGAAGACGTAGGCAGCATCGACGGTGAAGACACTCATGTGGAAGCCTGCACCGACGGTGAAATACTTACGGTTACCTTTGTTCTCTGCCTCGTGATGATAACCGGCACGAAGCATAAAGCGGTCGTTATAGGTGTATTCGGCACCGAGGCTCCATTGAATCTCCTCCATCTCCTCTTTAAAGCCACCCGGGGCATCACCAAAGCTCTTGAAAATGCCGCCGATGGAGGACTGGTCGTAGTATTCTCTCCGTAAACGCTCCTGATAATCCTCTGAACTTTCTTCTCCTCCTTGCATTGGGGGTGTAGGCACGAGCAACTTGTTCAAGTCAATGCCGAAGCTGAACTTGTTGTATTCATTGAAGGGAACGGTCAGATTGCAACCAATACGGAGGTTCGTTGGAATGAACTCGGAGTAGTCGCTGCCACCATATGAGATTTTAGAACCGATGTTACTGATGTTGATACCCCAGCCGAAGCTGCACTCGCGGTTGCCAGCCATGAAATAACCGAGGCGGTAGAGGGCAATATCGGCAGCGAAGGCCTTGCCTGCACTGCTCTCGGCGGTGTAGTCGTACTTGATGTCGGAAAGAATGAAGCGAAGGTTGACAGCCATGGAGAATGTCTCGCTGAGCATACGGCTATAACCGGCATCGATAGCCATCTCGTAGGGTTTGATGGTCATGTCATCCATATCTGCCAGGAAGACCTCGCCAAGGCTGAAATAGCGCAAAGAGGCATGCACGGCACTATAGTCACCGATGCGATAGAAACCGGCTATGTTAGCCAGGTTGATGTCGTTGACCAACTTGCGCAGCCAAGGAGTGTAGCTGACACCGACTCCGGCGCGGGCTACGTTGAAGGGATACTTGGCAGGGTTCCAGTACTGTGAATTGACATCGGCTTCGGTACCGGCACCGATGTCGCCCATAGAACCACCCCTGGCATCCGGAGCGATAGACATAAAGGTCGCTGCGGTGTTTACAGGGTTGAAGAAATTCTGTTTATCCTGAGCCAAAGTGGCCTCTGTGCTGTATGCTGCAACGAAGAGCAGCAGGATGCGGATGATATTGTTTGCTTTCATTGTTTTTTCTGTCTGCACGCTATAATAACTGCTCGAGAGGCTTATTTATTGTTCCGCACCATGATTTTTTGTGTTTGTGAGGTCCATTTGCTCTGTCCGCATCTAATACTGCAGCGATATAGATAGATTCCTGTGCCAACTTTGGCACCTCCTCCGCTGGTAAGATTCCACGTAATAGTATGGATGCCGTTGGCGTTGCTGGAGGTTTCTTCATGCATCCAGATACGGCGGCCGGAGAAGTCGAAGACCTCAATCAAAAAGTCACACTCGCTGCCAGGCAGGTCGTAGCTGATGATGAAATTGGTGCTGGTGGTGGCAGGATTCTGACTTGCCATAAGGCGTAGGATGTTGGTGGCCAGCCCGTCATCGACCACAAAATCAAGACTGGTTTGACTGGTGTTATTCAGAACATCCCAAGCACGGAAGTTAAGATAGTGCGGGCCGTTCTCGAGTTGCGGAATGTTGTAGGCAACAGTGCCTCGTGTGAAGTCACCGAACTCATGCGAATAGTACTCGTTGATGTTATAGGTCAGGTCACTTCTTCCATCGATACATAGCGTCAGGTCGTGTCCTATGCCATTGCCGCTGGAACTGATGCCGCTGGCATCGGAAAGCTGGGCCACGAACAGCGGCGTAGCATTGACGGTACCGCCATTTTGGAAGTATTCCTCGTTCAGATATGCATAGATTTGGGGACCGTCTTTGTCGAAGTCCGTATTGTCCACCATTCCGCCCAGAGGAATGTCCTCGTTATAGCCATTGGCTTCTATCTCTCCTCCATCGCTGATGGCGTAGAAGACAAGTCTGCCATCTTCGTTGCTAAAGTTGATATCAACAGGAATGATGAATTCCTCGCTGAATTGTCCGGCGCGGACGCTATCTTGTGACTCATGCAGCAGGCCATTGCGGTCGGTGTAGGTGAAAGCCTTTTCTGCTCTGGCATTGTTGCGGCAGACGATGGTTTCCTTGCTGTCGAAAAGGCGGGTATATACGATGCCGTTGAAGTTCGTCATGAGGGTACCATCCTGCTCTATGTGTCCGGAAAGCTTAACGCGTTCGCCGGCTTTGAGGGGAATCGGGGTGCCATCCACTTCCTTGTCGTTGATCTTATCCACAACGACATTCTGTATGGGATTGCCCATTATCAAGGCTGGATCACCAAGCAAAGCATACTGAAGCTTGTTTTCCAGATAGCCAGCTTCTCGTCCGTCGCTGATGATGCTGTTCTTTGCCAGTCGGATGGCGTCGCCGATGCGGTAACGCTCCCCATTTGAGTTTGTGTTGCGGGCGAAGAGGTACTGCATGAAGTATCGGTTCATATTGAAGTTTTGACTGGCAAACACAGTGCGCGTGGTGCCATAGAAAGCTAAGGCGCCACCAGCAGGGTTGAGTACGGCTGTTTCGCCGATGTTGCCGGAGTTCGAGTCGAAAGGCATGACATCGCAGGCACAGGTGACCCAAAGCGGCAGCTTTGTGCTCTTTGCCGTCTCAAAGTCTTCACGCAGGAGTACATATTCGTGGCTGAAGGCATGTGAACCGGCATGACCAGTATAGTTCATCACCAAAGCTCCGTCGGTCATCTGCTTCTTAATCTCCTTGGTAGCTTCGGGATAGGTGTTGCTGTTTGTCGAGCTGACGCGGGTATATGCATCCCACATGATTTTATGAACCTCCATCTTGGGACTCTTGGAGATGACGTCCTCTGCTACATTATTGGCGAACTTCATGTGTTCGTTCTCGTCACCATCGTCGCCCAGGAAATAGACGAGATTCCGCCACGGACCAGCATTCTGGTTGCTCATGTATGTAATACTCTTATCCACCATAACCTTAGCTTCGGCAGGGGTCGTAACCGGGAATCGTCCAATACCGATGTCGCTCTTCTCGCGAATGGGATTCGAGCCCTCGCCATCATCGAGCAGTCCGAAGTAATCCTCCATAACGTAGCTCTTCGTGTCGCTGAAGCTGTTCTCACTCTCGTAGCAGAGCAGGTAGTCGTTGGGGCTGCTGGTGCGCCAGGCTCCGGAAAGCATACGATTGTCCCATGCGCAGTCGCCGAAAAGCAACAGGTATCGGGGAGCAACATCAATGCTGGCAGCCTTATCGTAAAGCATCTTCATGAAGAGGCGGAAGGCTGTGGGGTCAGGCGTGCCGCTGGAGAACTCATTATATATTTGGTCGGCTCTTACAATGCCCACGCACAGCCTGTCGTATAGCTTGTGTGCATCTGCAAGGCGTTGGGCCTCAGAGAGGAGTCTCCCACTGGTTGGGATGATGATGACCATGTCGAGACTGTCGAGGCTGTGCAGGTTCTGATTCTCAATATTTCCTACGATGGTAGGCTCGGGGAAAGAGGCCGCAGCGTTGAATGCTACAAAGTGCTCTCCACCATTATCAACGTTGACTTTATATGTGCCTCCCTCTTGTGTGCCTTCTACAAGCGCGTCCTTTACTCCTACACTACCGGTGCGGATGACTTTTACATTGGTGCCGGTGATGTTGAATGTGACGGGGTCGTTGTTGACGCTGGTGAAGTCGACGAAGCCTTTCGTTGCGGTGCTGAGCTTGCGGTCGTAACTATAGGCAAGGTAATCCAATCGCGCCTTCTTGCCGGATTCCGAACGAAGGTTTACGTTGAGAGTGGCTGGCGTGCCCTGACTGGTTACGTCATACGTGCGTGTAGCTGATGTGGCATAGACATAGTCTCCTGGGGGCGATACACCGAAACGGCCTGCTGCTGTTCCGTTGATAGTGACGTTGACATTGTTTGTCGAAACATCCGCGTTGGTAAATACTACGGTCAGTTTTCCGTTCCCTACAGGATCAGTAGCAGAGAGGGAGTAGCTGTGGGAGCTGTTGGTAGCATAGTTCTCATTGTCAAAAAGATGGCGCCCGACAGGGAACCAGGCGAACTCGTCCTTTTCGTAGAGGGTGTGTGCCCTTGTGCTGCCGTAAGTATAGTAGGGCGTGGTGGCTGGGGTGGGGAGTGTCTCTATCTGGGATGGTGTGTCTTCCTCGGTGAGGAAGTAACAAGCATAGCGGGCAAAGGTGTTGCTTACGCGTGTATCGTCCGTCCAGTAAACCAGTCCGTTACCCCAAAAGAGCCAACTGTCGGTCTGACTATTGTAGAAAAGCGGCACTTCAACCATATCATCGTGGTGCGTGCCTTCGCGGATAAGTTCGGGCAGAAGATGGCCGCCGTAACCATAGAGGTGCACATTGTCTGGGTTGCTGAAGCCCATTTTCTTGAGCGTGGCGCGAGAAAATTGGTAGAGACCGTCCTCTGTAATGCTGACTTTTACCCATCTCCCACTTGCTAACTTGGAGTTGGCGGCATAGCGGTCCTTGCCTGCTGCCTTCGTGATGCTGGCATTGCGTCTGTCATTTCGCTTGACGTTGATGACAATCTGGCCGCTAATAAGCTTCTCGTACTTAGACCCTTGTCGGCGGATAGGGATGAATGATATGTCCAGTAAACCCTTACCACGTTCCACGCCAACGAATGTTTCGATGTCGATAGTCTCGCTGAGAAGACTGTCGAAACGCTCGGCTACTTCTGCTTCCTTGGAACTAAGTGCTTCGTATTCCGGGTAGAGGAGCGAAACGGTGTAGGAGTGCATCCTGTAGTCGGTTTCCAAGGGCACTACCTCAGTATAAACGGGGAGCACGGAGTCGATTTGCATTTCTTCCCAGTCAAAGCTGGTAAAGATCAACCCTTTTTCCTGCTGTGCAAAAATAGCCTGCGTCAGTCCTGCAAGCATTAGGCATATAGTGAAAAGTCTTCTCATATTCTATTTTATATTAAACTCTAATACTTTTTCTCCTTCGAGGTAGCCCTCTAAGTGATCTTCGACGAAGACTGGTCCTACACCCGCCGGTGTACCGGTGAAGATGATGTCGCCCGTCTTGAGCGTGAAGAACTGGCTAATGAAGCTTACCAGTCTGTCCACCCCGAAAATCATGTCGGCAGTGCAGCCTGCCTGTACTTGTTCTCCGTTGCGAAGCAGGTGGAACTGCAATTGCTGAATGTCCTTGGCGTAGCGAGCAAGTGGCATCCACCGGCCAATGGCAGCACTGCCATCGAAGCCTTTGCACAGATCCCAGGGCAGTCCCTTTTGCCGTAGTTTGACCTGCAGGTCACGTGCGGTGAAGTCAATGCCCACTGTTACTTCGTCATAGTATCGGTGCGCAAATCGTTCAGGAATGCTACGTCCCAGATGGTTGATGCGCACGCAGAGCTCTGTCTCGTAATCGCACCTGCTCGTATAGTTCGGGATGAAGAATGGCTTTCCACCCGACAGCAGAGCAGAGTCCGCTTTCGTGAAAATAACAGGCTCCTCTATATTTAATAACGAATTATGCAGCTCTTTATTGTGTTCAGCATAATTCATTCCTACACCAAATATCTTCATTCCGGCTGTAAAGGTACAAAATAAAGTGAAAAATGAAAAAATATAAATGAAAAATTAAAAGTGAAAAATGAATATTCGACAAAAAATGCCCCATAAATCTTTGTCGGACTTATGGGGCATAAGTAGGTATTTGTATAAACTCTTACTCTGCGCGGAGAGTGAAGCGCTTAAAATCTACAACTGTGAGATCCTTGTCGATGCTCTTAAGGTAAGAAGCAACGGTGAGGTTCTTGTCCCAGATGTATTCCTGACTCAGAAGGCAGTTTTCCTTGAGGAACTTGTTCAGGCGACCTTTGGCGATATTCATAATCATAGCCTCGTTGAGGTTTGCAGCCTTCTCGGCAGAAACGGTTGCAATAATCTCTTTCACCTTAGCAACATCCTCAGCGGTAATCCAACCCTTAGTCTGGTTGCTCTCCATATGATCTTCGCTGTCGAAGTGTGCGGGATTGAAGCCGGCCTTCTTGATAGCAGCCTCAACAGCCTTCTGTACCTGCTCGCTCTTGCTCTTTTCGATAGCAACAGCCAACTCGTTGTCCTTGACGCTCTGAGGTACACCACTCTCGTCGATAGCCACGGGAGCAGCACTGGCAATCTGCATAGCGATATTCTTGCCTACGGTCTCGTCCTCGACCTTCTTGTTCAGGGCGAGCATGGTGCAGAGACCATTACGGTTCATGTGGTTGTAGGTGGCAATATTCTCAGCTTCAATTGTCTGGTAACCGTCAAGTTCCATCTTTTCGCCAGTGATACCGCTACGTGCAGTAACAGCGTCTGCAATGGTGCCTTCACCCATGGGCAGGGCCTTTACCTCGTCGAGGGTCTTGCACTTTGCAGCAACGGCAGCATCAAGAATCTCCTTGGTAAGAGCTACGAAGTCGGCGTTGTTGGCCACGAAGTCAGTCTCGCACTTGAGCGCGATGATTGCACCGAAGCCATTTTCAGCCTTTACGAGCACGCAACCCTCTGCAGCCTCGCGGTCACTGCGCTTAGCAGCTACAGCCTGACCTTTTTTGCGCAGGTATGCTACAGCGCCGTCCATGTCGTCGCTTTCTGCCAGAGCCTTTTTGCAGTCTGCCAGACCAGCGCCGGTCATTTCACGGAGCTTTTTGATATCATTCATTGTAACTTCCATAGTACAAATAATATTAAAAATTAAGAATTAAAAATGAAAAATAGAATGCTTTGGCTATTTTTAGCGTGAACTTTCAATTTTTCACTTTTCATTTTTCACTTATTCAGCCTCGGGAGTTGCTTCCTCTTCACGAGCTTTTCCGCTCCGACGACCCTTCTTTACGACAGGCTGGTCTTCCTGCTCTGCGGCAGCATCGCTATCTGCCTTCTCGGCCTTACGCTCCTCGAGACCCTCGTTGATAGCTGTGCAGCAAGCCTGGAGGATAACCTCAATGCTCTTGCTTGCATCATCATTGGCGGGAATGACGAAGTCGATGTTGTCGGGATTACTGTTAGTATCGACGATAGCAAATACGGGGATGCCGAGACGATTGGCCTCGCGCACGGCAATTTGCTCCTTCAGTACGTCAACGACGAAAAGTGCAGAGGGTAGGCGGTTAAGATCGGCGATAGAACCGAGGTTCTTCTCCAGCTTGGCACGCTGGCGGCTTACCTGCAGAATTTCACGCTTGGAAAGGTTGCTGAAAGTGCCATCGGCAATCAGTTTGTCAATATTACCCATCTTCTTTACAGCCTTACGGATGGTGGGGAAGTTGGTGAGCATGCCACCGGGCCAGCGCTCGATTACGTAGGGCATACCTACAGAGGTGGCGAGGTCGGCAACGCATTGCTTGGCCTGTTTCTTGGTAGCGACAAAGAGGATTTTCTTTCCGCTCTTGGCAATCTGCTTCATTGCTTCGGCTGCCTCATCAATCTTTGCAACAGTCTTGTGCAGGTCGAGGATATGAATGCCGTTGCGCTCCATGAAGATGTAAGGAGCCATAGCGGGATTCCACTTTCTCTTGAGGTGACCGAAGTGACATCCGGCCTCCAATAGTGTCTCAAAATTTGTTCTTGACATTGTCTTTGTTAATTTGTTTACTTTCTTTGTTAATTCTTTTTGCTAGAATCAATCTGCGAGTAGTCCCTATATAATATAATGTATGGGAGTCTGGCAGATTTAGATGCTAAACTTAACGCTTACTGAACTGGAAGCGACGACGTGCTTTTGGACGTCCGGGTTTCTTTCTCTCGACCTCGCGGCTGTCGCGTGTTATGAAACCTTCGGCACGGAGTGTCTTCTTGTCCTCGGCGTTGATCTTCACTAGGGCGCGTGCAATAGCCAGGCGCAGAGCCTGAGACTGGCCAGTGTAACCACCGCCATAGATGTTAACGTTGATGTCATACTTCTCGGCAACGTCGAGCAGAGCCAGAGGCTGCTTTACCACGAACTGCAGGATGGTGCTGGGGAAGTACTCGGTGAGGTCGCGCTTATTGATAGTAATCTTGCCGGTACCTTCGCTGACGTACACGCGGGCAACGGCGCACTTGCGGCGGCCCAGCGCATTAGCTATGTATTTCGTATCCATAATTGGGTTTATTTATACTGGTTAATATCGATTGCCTTGGGGCTTTGTGCCTGCTGTTTGTGCTCTGCACCACCATAAACATAGAGGTTAGTAATCAGTTTGTCTGCCAACTTGTTCTTTGGCAGCATGCCTTTTACTACGCGACGAACCAGCTTTTCAGCGCCATTGGGCTTAGCCAGGATGTCTGCAGGAGTTGTTCCGCGCTGGCCACCGGGATAACCTGTATATGACAGGTAAACACGATCGGTCATTTTCTTACCAGTGATGATAATCTTGTCAGCATTCACGATGATTACATTGTCACCGCAGTCCACATTGGGGGTGAACTCAGCCTTGTACTTGCCTCTCAGCAATTTCGCCACCTTAGTGCAGAGGCGACCCAGAACCTGGTCAGTAGCATCAACTACTACCCATTCCTTCTTCACGGTAGCCTTGTTCATTGAGATGGTCTTGTAGCTCAAAGTATCCATTCTTTGTCTTACTTTTGTTGTTTCTACCTTGTTTATTTCTCATTTGTCGGTGCGATTCCCGAACCGTCCGTTCAGGCCAATGATGCGGACTATTCACACGCTCCGAGAGGGCCTTTTAGAGACCCTTTGATAATAATCGGCGTGCAAAGGTACAACTTTTTCCCTAATTTGCAAGCATAGGTAGAAGTTTTTTCTTGTTTAAGTGCTTATTTTGTGTTTTTTACAAAATTTCTGAGGGAACGCATTATCTGCCATATTCCTGGAAATGTGAGGAATTTCACCAAACGTATCTGCCGATTATCGCTAACACCCATTTCGTTCTGCATACTTAGGGCCTTAGCTCGTAGCGACGTTTTTCCGCTGCGGAAGGCGTGCATTAGGAGTTTGTGGATGCGTGCCTGAAAAAAGTCGTTTAATCGGTCGTCGGAAATGTGAAAAGTGTTGGCCAGGTCATAAGAGAGACGCGTGACGTTGGCCCAGAACATAAACTGCTTCTCCTCGCTATCCGGATTGGAGATGGTTTCCTGGCCACATGAATAGGCGAGGGTTGGTTTGTTGATATAGGCTACATCACCCATTCGCGCCAAGAAAAAGGAAATTTGTATGTCCTCACATTGATAAGCATCGGGGTTGAAGAACTGTGGGTAGTCCTGCATGGCCTGGCATATCCATTCGTTGCGGTAGAGCGATGTACAAAGATGTATGGCAGGCCGTTGTCTTGGCATCAGGATGGCCACCTCCCATCTTCCTTCAATAGGGAAGTCGGAGGGGGACTGCATTTTTCCCGTCTTTTCATTGTACCTATACCAGTCGGTATGTACTATGCCGACGTTTGTGTGCTTTTCCAATATAAGGGACTCTTGTTCGAGCTTTGTCTCGTCTATCCAGAAGTCATCACCGGAACAGTCCGCAATATATTTACCTCGACAGGCGCGAAGGCAGGTGAAGTAGTTCTTCACGAAGCCCTTGTTGGAATCGTTGGCCAAGATGCGTATTATGTCAGGGTGCTTCTTTTCATATTGTCGGCAGATGTCAAGCGTGTTGTCTGTGGAACCATCCTCGCCAATGACGATTTCTATAGGCAGATGGCATACCTGTGCCAGAATGCTGTCCAGCGTTCGTCCGATAGTGTCCTGCTGATTATATGTGCATACGATGACGGATATAAAGTCCTGGAAATTTGTCATTTAATTACATTTAATTATTTACCATTTACGATTTCCCGCACAAAAGTACAAAATAATTCTTAATTCTTAATTCTTAATTCTTATTTTCTTTGTATCTTTGCAGCCCGAATGTTATGCAAGCGATGGACGAACTCAAAAATCTGCATAATCCCGAGACGAATGACACCTCTTATGACCATGTGTTGAAATATACAGGCATCTTTGGAGGTGTACAAGGCTTGAAGATGCTTGTCAGTGTAGCGCGTGTGAAGCTTACTGCCTACATCCTCGGCGGTTGGGGTATGGGGCTTATCTCTGCCTATGGTGCAGTTTCTGAGTTCCTTAACAAGGCAAGCAATATGGGCATTCCTCTGAATGCCACGCGACAGACAAGTGAGTTGTTCGAGGATGGTACAGAGGAACAGATTGCACATCAGGTAATGGTCATTCGCACATGGGTGCTATGGTCGGCTCTCCTATCTGTCCTCATTTGTCTCTTCTTCTCGCCCATCATCAGCTATTTCTTCTTTGAGCATGATTGGCAACGTTGGCCAGTTGTAATGCTTACCTCTCTTGTGGCAGTGAGCAACATTATTGCCGAGGGTGAATGCGCCATTCTGAAAGGTTTGCGGCAGGTGCGAAAAGTGGCAGTCATAGAAACAATACTAGCCCTCGGAACATTGCTTTGTACCATTCCTATGTACTATTTGTTGGGTATTCGAGGGATTCTCATAGGATTGATTGCCTGTGGCATTCTGTCGGCTCTAGTACACTTCTTCTTCTCTCTCCGTTTGGTGTCCTATAAGGTTCGGCCGTTTTCGCATACGACTTTCGTCGAAGGTCTTCCGCTCATCAAGGTTGGTATTCCTTATGTGCTGGCAGGTGTTGCTAATTCGGGTCTGCAGATGGTTATCCCAGCTATCATTCTTGCCCATCATACGATGGATGAACTGGGACATTACAATGCAGGATGGGCACTGATGTTTGGTTATGCGGGACTCGTCTTCCTTGCGTTGGAGTCCGATTACTTTCCGAGACTCTCTTCTGTCAGCAACGACAAGCAGCGAATGAACGACACCATCAACCAGCAGATAGATGTCTGTGCGCTCATCCTCACACCTTTGCTCATTCTACTTGTCGTGTTCATGCCTTATGTGCTGGAAGTGCTTTACGAGGAGGAGTTCCTTGTCGTCACAGGTATGGCGACACTCTCCGTCTTTTATCCTTTCCTGCGTTGTTTGGCATTGCCGATGGGTTATAGCATTCTTGCCAAAGGCCACAGTATTGCGTATCTGGTGTTGGAGGTTTGCTATGACGTCTTCTTTGGACTTCTCATTTGGTGGTGCTATAACTCGTTTGGCCTTGTCGGAGCGGGCATTGCAATGTCTGTCGGAGCCTTGTATGATGTAGTGATTTATTTCCTCTATTGCCATTTCCGCTATGGTTTTGTGTTCCGCAGAAGCACATTGCTTTTCTGTCTCGGACAGCTCGCCTGTCTGCTTGTAGCCGTCGAGTACTGCTTCCTTGTCTCTCCTTCCGCAGAAGAGAAGTACACGGCAGGCGGCATTGCCTTTGTCATAGCGTTCGCTCTGAGCATTTCTCAACTGTTGCATCGTTCGGATTTTGCAAAGTGTTTACTTCGCAAGTTCCAGAAATAAAACCCTTAATTATGAAAGCAAAAGTCACCCTCCTATTTCTGCCTTTAACTTTTTCTTTATTTTTGAAGGCACAGTCTCTCGTCAGCTATGTAGAACCTCGTATTGGTACAGCACATTGTCGTGCTTTCCATTTTGCGCCAGGTTCCATGCCATTCGGAATGGCGAAGCCCGGTCCTTCGACCAACGGTTCTCTAGGCAATGCCGACGGCTGGCAGGCTACAGGCTATGACTACCGTGACAAGTCCATTGAGGGTTTTGTCTGCACCCATGAGTTTCAGGTCGGCGGCATCACAGTCGCTCCCTCCACAGGTCAGTTGATTACCACTCCAGGCAATCCCGACGGCCCCACGTCTCTTGGCTACCGGTCGTCTTTTACACATGATGAGGAGTTTGCAACGGCAGGCTACTATCAGGTCATGCTCAAAGACTATAACATCAATGCAGAGGTAACGGCTACCGACCGTGTTGCTTTCCTTCGCTTTACATTTCCTGAATCCCAGTTGGCACATCTTATCTTCGACATCGGCCATCAACAGGGCGAGAGTGGCAAGGTGAAGGACTCCGAAGTGTGGATTAACGAAGACGGTTCCGTAGAGGGTTGGGTAGTGACACGTCCTGAATACATCAAGAAATATCAGCCTGGAGCCGACCAGCGCATCTACTTCTCCGCTGTACTAGACAAGAAGGCGGTGTCTTGTGGTGTATTCAATGGCAACAGTATTCGCGAGAAAGAGACCTATGCCCATGGCATTGGCGCAGGTGCTTACCTTAATTTCAACACCCAAACGGCCGAGCAGGTTACCGTCAAGGTTGCCATCTCCTACACTTCTGTGCAGAATGCCCGCATCAATCTCAAGGCAGAGGGGGCAGGTGTTAGTTTCGATGATGCTAAGGCAGCTTCGCAGCACGCGTGGGAGGAAGCTCTCGGACGTATTCTAGTAGAGGGAAAGAACGAAGACGATCTAATGAAGTTCTATTCGGGTCTCTATCATGGTCTGCTAGGTCGGGGCGTGATGAGTGATGTGAACGGTGCTTATCCCAAGCACGACGGCACAATCGGTCAGGTTCCGATGGAAAACGGCAAGCCCAAGTTCCGTATGTTCAACACAGATGCCATGTGGGGTGGGCAGTGGAACCTGACGCAGCTTTGGGCGTTGGCTTATCCCGAACATCTTTCGGAGTTCGTCTCATCAACGCTTCAGGAATATAAGGATTGCGGTTGGCTGGCCGACGGTCTTGCCAACTCGAAGTATGTGTCCGGCGTAGGAACCAATCAGTTGCCGCTGATGATTGATGCCGCCTATCAGTGCGGCATTCGCGATTTCGACCTCGAACTTGCTTACGAGGCTTGTCTGAAGAATGAGATGGATGGTGAGAACCGTCCCGAAGGAGCAGGCAAGGACGACACTGCCGATTTTGTGGAACTGGGTTATGCGCCTCATAAGAACCTAGGCGAACGTGGCGAGGACTTCTACTTCTCAGGGTCGCACACGCTGGAGTATTCTTTCTCTGCTTATGCCACAGCAATGCTTGCGAAGAGCCTTGGCAAGATGGAACACCTTGATAAGCTGATGTGGATGTCTCGAGGTTGGGAACGCATCTTCGACGAGAAGACCGGTTACATGCATCCGCGTCTCAAGAACGGCGAGTACATTGCCAACTTCGACCCAATGCAGGTATGGCGCGGTTTCCAGGAAGGCAATGCCGTGCAATACACCTTCTATGTGCCTCATACCCCCGAAGAACTGATAAAGAAAGTGGGTGTGAATGAGTTCAACAAACGGCTGGACGGTATCTTTGCAGCCTCGCAGCCACAGATATTCTCGGGCGGCAAGGAGATTGACGCCTTCGCTGGTTTGCGTACCTACTACAATCAGGGCAATCAGCCTTGCCTGCACATTTCCTGGCTTTTCAATCATAGCGGTCGTCCCGACCTCTCGCAGAAATGGGTACGTGCCATCTGCGACGAGTTCTACGGCACCGATGGCATCCATGGTTATGGTTATGGTCAGGACGAGGATCAGGGTCAGTTGGGTTCGTGGTATGTGATGTCGTCCATCGGACTCTTTGCTGTCGATGGCCTGACTTCCCCCCAACCGGCCTTCTCCATTGGCAGTCCTCTCTTCGACAAAATCACCATCAAGCTCAATCGTGATTACTTCAAGGGCAATGAGTTCGTCATTACAACCAACAATGGTCAGTGGGCAATGGTCAATAATCAATGGCGGATGAAGAACATCTACTTACAGCCCTCCAAAATTATCAATGGCAAGAAGAGTTCTGAAGGTAGTATCAAGTTTTCCGACGTAGTTAACGGCGGTACCCTTGAACTGACGATGACGAAGAAACCTGCAAACGTCAAGAAATAAGGCGTTCTTTTATAAATATCGGGAGATTATTGTTTCTCCTGAATATCAAGACGCCGCTTGAGCTCTTTGGCAACATAGGATGATGCTAAAGGAGACCAATGTGTGTCGTTGCACCTATAGATGTCTTTCTCTCCTTGTTTCAGATAAGGATAAAGGAGTTCTTTCCCGTTCAGGAATCGAGGATTGTCATTATACTGGTCGAATGCGGCCAACTGCCCCTTAGCTCCATAGGTGTCATTGATGGTAAAGTCCTTATATAGATCGTATTTATCAGAAGGCACCAGAAAAACGAACCTTATTCCCTTTTGTTCAGTTATAGAAAAAAGAGAGTCGAGTTTATGTCGGCTTTCTGTATAAATGTTTTCGGGTATATCGATTAAGTCATCGCGATAAAAGAACAAATCATCCTCGCGACCTTCACATGTGAACATCTCCTGGCGCAGCTTCAGATGCTTTACGGGATTGTCAATGTTGAAGCGCTTCTTGATGTACTCTTGGGTGTTTAGGAAGTTCTTCCTCAATTTTTCCTTGTTGTCGATGATGCGAGTCAACAGACTGTTCGCTTCACGACTCTTTATCTGGTTGTTTTCTTCCGGAAGAGACTCTCTATTGATAGCCGACATTTCTGTTATCCTATCAGTTTCTGCATGAGGATAGAATTTCAGGTTGTAGAGCCTGTCGGCAATATATCGTTCGACACTCTCTAATATAATGATGCGAGGTAGGGGAGCGTCCTGGATGAGCTTGTCAACGAAAAGCTGATAGTTCACAGCAGGTTCGTCGCTCGCTTCAGAAGCGTGATTGTAATCGAGGTTATATATCTTAAAGCCGGGATATAACTTGGCAAGGAAGTTCTGATAGCTGCTTGTTCCTAAGATGGAAAAGGAGTCACCTATGGTGAGAATCGATGAATCACAATCTATGGAGTCAAGGTTGTCGATGCTTATCGCGTACACTGAATCCAGTCCCATGCTGTTGATTGTCGTGTTGTAGCTTTCATCGAAAGGAATAAAGCCGAGGTTGCCCAGGTCACCGTTCTTGTGTGGTTCTACAGCCATTACATAGTATAGTACCATGCCGATGATTGGCACGACCATTATGAGTGTTTTCGTGAGGAATCTTTTCATGCTTAGAACTGGAAGTAAATAAAAGTAATGTTCTTGCCGGAGAACAGCACTATCGAGGCTAATATGAAATAGTACAGTAATAGACGAACCCACGCCTGTTTAATCCAGGAGAAATCGAAGCTATGGGCTCGTTTCCTGTTTATCCATTCGATTAGCAGGCATACTCCAATTGCAATAGCTGTTGGGGCTTTGTAGGTCAGACCGTACCAGGGATGACCCCAAATGCCGAAGGCGAATACTTTCTTGAATATCACATACGCGGCGCTGATGCTTTCAGAGCGGAATAGAATCCAGCCGATTGTGACGAGAATGAATGTCAGCAGCATACTTGCCAACTCCTTAATGCTGGGCAGGATGGAATTCGAGGCCACGATGTCGGTATTGCGTTTGTTCAAGCCAAGAAGTATCAAGGGCAGGAACAGCAGGGCATGATATCCTCCCCAAGCGACGTAGGTCCAGTTCGCTCCGTGCCACAATCCACTCAGCAGGAAGATGACGAACACATTCCTGGCGACGAGGACTTTACTTGTCCGGCTTCCTCCCAATGGGATATAGACATAATCGACGAACCATTTGTTCAGCGAAATATGCCATCTCTTCCAGAATTCAGCAATGTCCCGGCTGAAGTAGGGCGTCCTGAAGTTGTCCCTGAGAGAAATGCCGAACAACTTGGCGGTACCGATTGCTATGTCCGAGTAGCCGGAGAAGTCGCCGTATATCTGCAGGGCAAAAAAAACGCTTGCCAAGGCAAGGCTGCTTCCATTGAAACTGGTGTAATTATTGAAGACGGTATCAACATATTCCGCACAGTTGTCGGCTATTACTATCTTCTTGAACAATCCCCACAGGATGAGGCGCATGCCATCGACGGCCTTGTCGTAATTGAAAACCCTTTTGCTGTAGAATTGCGGCAGCAGGTTGGTCGCTCTTTCTATGGGACCGGCCACGAGCTGGGGGAAGAAGCTGATATAGGCAAAGAAAGAGATAAGCTCATGTGTGGCAGCTATCTTCTTCTTATAAACGTCAATGGAGTAGCTGAGCGCCTGGAACGTATAGAAAGAAATGCCTACAGGCAGGATGAGTTTAAGAGAAGACGTATGTACGCTTACTCCAACCAGGTGCATCAGGTCAGAGAAGGAATCGACGAAGAAGTTGTAATACTTGAACACTCCTAGGATGAGGAGGTTGACGACGACATTGCCTATGCAGATGTACTTTGCCCGCCGTTCCTTTCCTTGTTTCTGGCTCTCAGCTGTCCATAGGCCAGTGGCGTAACTGCACAAAGTCGTGAATGCGATGAGCAGCAGGAAACGGTAATCCCACGAGCCATAGAAGATATAGCTGGCGATTACTATGAAGAGGTTCTGCCATCTTAATGATTTGAAGACAAACCAGTAAAGGCAGAAGACAATAGGCAGGAAAAGGAGGTATTCAAAGGAGTTGAATAGCATGAGTCGTACCAAAATTTTTGCAAAGGTACGACTTTTAATTCATTATTCCATACTTTTCCCCCCTAATTCTTCCTTCTTCTTCTTCTTCTTCTTGCGCCCTTCGGTGCTCAAGTGGCAAAGCCGGAGTCCTTCTCACCTCTTACCACTCATCATCTCCATGAACAACCCGTGGATGCGGGTGTCGTCGGTCAGCTCGGGATGGAAGGCAGTGACGAGCATGTTCCTCTGGCGTGCGGCAACAGCTTTGCCTTCCACGGTCGCAAGGATTTCAACGTCGGGACCGGCCTCTTCAATATACGGAGCTCGGATGAAGGTCATGGGCACCTTGCCGATGCTCTTGAAGTCCTCTTCTGCATTAAAACTCCCCAATTGCCTGCCGTAGGCATTGCGTTTGGCCGTAATGTCCATCACGCCGAGGTGGTTCCTGTCGAGCATGATGAGCCCGGCGCAAGTGCCTAGGACGGGCAGTCCGCCGAGGATGGCTTCCCGAATGGGCTCGAACAGTCCCTCGTCCTTCATGATGCGCATCATCGCTGTACTCTCGCCGCCAGGAATGATAAGGCCACGAGCCTCCCCCATCCCCTCCAATGGAGGGGTGAAAGGCGAAGCTGTTGAATGGTTCTCCCCTCTTTTGAAGGGGACGAGGGAGGCCTGATTTCTTATAAGCACTGTTTCCACGCCAAGGCGCTGGAGCATCTGCTCGTGCTCGGCAAAAGCGCCTTGTAAGGCTAATATAGCTATTTTCATTTCCCTCTCTCTGCCATCAGCAACTCTATCTCACTCTCGTTGATGCCCACCATTGCTTCGCCGAGGTCCTCGCTGAGTTCGGCAAGAATGGCTGGGTTGTTGTAGTTCGTGACGGCCTTTACGATGGCCTGGGCACGTTTCTCGGGGTTGCCACTCTTGAAGATGCCGCTACCCACGAACACACCTTCTGCTCCGAGCTGCATCATCAGGGCAGCATCGGCGGGCGTAGCCACACCTCCGGCAGCAAAGTTCACTACAGGAAGCTTGCCGTTCTCGTGGACAAACTGTACCAAATCGAAGGGCACGCGCAACTGCTTGGCTGCTTCGTAGAGCTCGTCTTCACTCATGGACACGAGTCGGCGAATTTCGCTCTGCATCAGTCGCATGTGTCGGACGGCCTGAATGATGTCGCCCGTGCCGGGTTCGCCCTTGGTACGAATCATCGTGGCGCCTTCGTTGATGCGGCGCAGCGCCTCGCCCAGATCTTTTGCTCCGCAGACGAACGGCACTTTGAACTTGCGCTTGTCGATGTGATAGATATCGTCGGCAGGCGAAAGCACTTCGCTTTCGTCGATGTAGTCAATCTCAATGGCCTCGAGTATCTGTGCCTCGGCGAAATGACCGATGCGGCACTTCGCCATCACGGGAATCGTGACGGCCTCCTGAATGCCCTTTATCATCTTAGGGTCACTCATGCGGCTCACGCCTCCGGCAGCCCTGATGTCTGCGGGAATTCGTTCCAAAGCCATTACTGCACACGCTCCGGCGGCCTCGGCGATTCGCGCCTGTTCCGGGGTTGTCACGTCCATAATCACTCCGCCCTTGAGCATCTGTGCCAATTGGCGGTTTAGAGCTTTTCTGTCTTCCATCTCTCAATTTACTATTTAATCATTTACCATTTAATTGTCAAATCCGGCGCAAAGGTACACCAACAAAAAGGAACGGACAATCATCCGTTCCTATTTGGTAAAGAGATACTCCGAGAAGGTAAATACTGTCGTACAGAATGGGTACACTATGGGGAAATATGTATCGCCATTGCCAGTATTTGTAACAAAATCAATGATTTTTTTTGTATTATTCTCAATTATCCGTATCTTTGACCCCATATTTGCGCTAGAATGGTATTTACTATGATGGATAATATGTCTATGATACGAATCATCCGGGGGCTGATGACTGCATTGCTGCTCTTTTGTTCTGTGTCGATGACTGCACAGAAAAAGCAGGCTGCGGACGATACCTTAGTATTCACTCCGCAATGGATGGCTCAGGCCCAGTTCGCGGGCTACTACGTGGCTATGGTCAAGGGGTTTTACCGCGAGGCGGGTGTGAATGTGAGGATTGAGCATCCGTCGTCCACGCAGCCTGCCATAACCCGTTTGCGTAAGAATGATTGTCAGGCTACAACGTTGCAGCTTTGCCAGGCTATGCAGACAATAGATGAGGGGTTCCCCCTGGTAAACATCCTGCAGACGTCGATGAACAACGCTGTGGTCATCGTCTCGGCTCGAGGCAAGGACCCGCTGACGCAAAAAGGTGCCCGTGTGGGCATCTGGAGCGTGGGTTTTGGGCATATGGCTAAATGTATGGCGCGCAAAGAACAACTTGACTACCAATGGGTGCCGTTTGCACAAAACGTCAACCTTTTCGTCTCGGGAGCCCTCGATGCTACGCTGGCCATGAGCTACAACGAGTACTACCAGCTGGTGCAGGCGGGCATGGAGGTGAACGAGAAGTCGGTCTATCGCTTCTGCGACCATGGTTACAATGTGCAGGAGGACGGTGTCTACATGAACCGTGATTATTATCTGAAGCATCGCGAACAGGCCCGTTGTTTCGCCGAGGCCAGCAAGAAAGGGTGGGAGTGGGCTGCCCAGCATCCAGATGAGACGCTGGACATTGTCATGCAGTATGTGGAAAAGTATAACATTGCTACCAACCGTACGATGCAGAAGTTAATGCTGGCAGAAGTATTACGCTTGCAGATGGACCGTGAATCGAAGAAGCGCGAGTTCCGTCTGCGTCCCGACATGGTGCAATTGGCAGGTCGTCTGATGCTGGAGAACGATATGTTGGGGCGGGAGATAACATATGAAGACCTGACGGATGAAGGCCAAAGATCAACTGATTGAAACTGAGGACTCATGAAAACGATTTTCGATTTTATTCGCCGAAAGCTATCCGTCAGGGTTAGTCTGTGGATAGTATTGTTTGCCGCCATCATTTTCATCAACGCTCTCGGATTCCTGTTCTACCAGGCCCGCGCAGCAGTCCGTCAGGAGTCCATCAATCGCGCCATGCAGACTCTGGAAAACACCTCGATGCGCGTGTCGTCCATCCTGAACAGGGTCGAGGTGGCCGCTACCATGACCGAGTGGCTCGTCATGCGGCATCCCGACCAGCCCGACTCGATGTTCGTCTATAGCGAAGGCATACTGCGCAACAATCCCGACCTGGACGGCTGCTCTATCGCCTTCGAGCCTTACCACTTCAAGGAAAAGGGCCGCTACTTCTCGGCCTACTCTCAGCTGGTGGGCGACAGTATCACTTCCATACAGGAAGGAGACGACCAGTATGAGTACTTCTACATGGACTGGTATCAGCAGTGCCATCTGTTGAACCGTCCCTGTTGGACGGAGCCTTACCTTGTTGACGACAACGATGGGTTTTACCTCAAGGACATCATCGCCTCCTATTGTCGTCCGCTCAAGGACAAGGAAGGGAATTTCTTCGGTACCATTGCCGCAGATATTTCTTTGGACTGGTTATCCAAGACCATATTGACTATAAAGCCCTATCCGCATTCCTACAGCATCATGATAGGCCGCGGCGGCACCTATTTCGTGCATCCTGACACGACGAAGCTATTCTACCAGACCATCTTCACCGAAACTCTCGAGCAACCCGATACGGCCAGGACAGCCCTTGGCCACGCCATGCAGCATGGTGAGGAGGGGATGAAGCACATGATCATCAACGATGAGGATTGTTTTGTCTTCTATAAACCTCTTGCTCAGACGGGATGGAGTATGGCCATCGTCTGTCCCGAGAGCGACATCTTCAGCGGCATCAATCGCCTGCACCGTGCTATCATGACCATCGTCATTATCGGTCTGTTGCTGATGCTTTGCGTCTTTATCCAAATCATCACGCATGAGTTGAGGCCCTTGAGACGACTAGCGACCGAGGCGGAAACCATTGCCTCGGGGAATTTTGATGCCCAACTGCCCGATTTCCAGCGAACGGATGAGATAGGCCAGTTGAGTCACTCGTTCGGGAACATGCAGCATTCGCTTGTCCAGTATATCGATGAGCTGAAGAAGACAACAGCCCAGAAGGCAACTATGGAGAGCGAGTTGCAGGTGGCTAAGAACATACAGATGTCGATGCTTCCCAAGGTCTATCCGCCTTATCCTGAACGCGACGACATCGACATCTTCGGGCAGCTTGTCTCTGCCAAGGAGGTGGGCGGTGACCTCTTCGACTTCTTTATTCGCGACGAAAAGCTGTTCTTCTGCATAGGCGATGTCTCGGGCAAAGGTGTTCCTGCCGCTTTGGTCATGGCCGTTACCCGTGCTCAGTTCCGTACCATTGCCGCCCATGAGGCTATGCCAGACCGGATTGTCACCGAGTTAAACGAGACAATGGCCGAGACCAACGATTCGATGATGTTCGTCACATTCTTCGTCGGG
>Ga0310690_10000718_pt1 | contig 66237 bp, 45 predicted proteins | sample AusTroGonzalo_MG_2_FD_207661 | JGI IMG/M metagenome (GOLD analysis project Ga0310690, IMG submission 207661) | Bovine rumen microbial communities from tropical cattle in Woodstock, Queensland, Australia - Gonzalo_04 (v2) (version 2) | ecosystem: Host-associated > Mammals > Digestive system >... | reverse complement strand
CCGAAGCGCACACCTGCGGGCAGCCGCAGTGCGGAGCAGGCCCATTCGATAAAATCAATCACACTCCGGTGTGTAATGGAAACGCCCTTCGGCGTTCCGGTGGAACCGCTGGTAAACAGCACGTACAGCAGGTCATTGTCAATATGCTCCCTGCGGCGCGTGTCCAGCGTTTCCATATCCGCCGTCTCCGGAATATCTGCCGGAGGCAGCTGTTTTGCGGCCCCGGCGATCCGCCCGGCCGTCTCCCTGTATTTGTCTTCGCAGATCACCGCTGCAGGCTGCAGCCGTTCCGCGATCATTTTCATACGTGCTTCCGGCATACCGGAATCAAGGGGAGTATAAAAACACCCTGCATATACGGCGCCCAGCATGGCGCAAAGGCAGTCCGGGCTCTTGTCCATCAGGATCAGCACCGGCGTCTGCCTCGGAACCAGGCGGCTCAGCGCAGTCCCAGTGCACCGGGCCCGTTGGCACACCTCGCTCCAGGTAGTGCTCCTGCCGGGCTGTTCAAAGGCTTTTGAATCCGGCGCGAAGCAGGCTGCTTCCTCCAGCCAGTCCAGAATGTTCCGCGTACTCATTTCTGATACCTGTGTACCATGTCCAGGATGGCATGGATATTGTCAAAGTTCTCAGGTTCAATTTCACTGGCAGGAATATGAATATCAAAAGCCTCGTCCAGGGAGGCAATGATCCGCGTCAGGTCCAGGGAGTCAATGATCCCGTCTTCCACCAGTCCTTCCTGGTGTGCAAAATCCACGTCATCCCTTACTTCTTCCAGCGCCTCCAGCAGTTTCTTCATCTCATCCATGCCCGGTCCTCCATTCTGCATCTGTTTGTTGATATTTTCAACTCCGACACAGTTTATTCCTTCACAAGCAGTATTGTAAGAAGGCGCGCGCGTTCCCGCGCGCGCCTTCGCTTCCTGTCCGGATCTGTATTCTTACTTATTGATCCGCTCTTCCGTCTGTGGATCAAACAGATGAAGCTTCGCCATATTCGGTGACAGCAGCAGTTCTTTTTCTTCCGGGGCCGTCTCACCCGCGTACTTGTACACGACAACCTTTTCGCCGATGCGTACATAGATCAGGTAAGCATCACCAAGAGGCTCAATGGAATCCACATGCCCCGGGATCGCGCCTGCCCCTTCCTTCGCCATCTCGAAGTCCGACGGACGGATACCCAGGTCGACCTTCCTGCCGGCATAAGGTGCCAGGGATTCCTTCACGCTGTCCGGTGCGGTCAGCCGGAAGGTACCGGCATCCAGGATCAGGGCATTGTTTTCTTCCTTTACGTCGCACGGGAAGATATTGATCTGGGGTGTACCCAGGAAGCCGGCAACGAACTCATTGGCCGGATGGTCATACATCTCGTCAGGAGTTCCCTGCTGCATGATATGGCCGTCCTTCAGCAGTACGATATGGTCGGCCATGGTCATGGCTTCTGTCTGGTCGTGGGTTACGTAGACAGTAGTGATCCCCAGCTGTTCCTGGATCTTCTTCAACTCATAGCGTACCTGGTCACGCAGTTTCGCATCCAGGTTGCCCAGCGGTTCGTCCAGCAGGAACACCTGCGGATCGCGGACCAGGGCACGGCCCAGGGCCACACGCTGGCGCTGTCCTCCGGAAAGCTCCGCAGGGCGACGCTCCAGCAGCTGTTCAATGCTCAGCATCTTGGCCATGTAGTCCACACGCTTCTCAATCTCTTCCTTCGGCGCTTTCTTTGTCTTCAGTGCGAAAGACATGTTTTCACGCACCGTCATGTTCGGATACAACGCGTATTCCTGGAACACCATGGCGATGTTGCGTTCCTGCGGCGGCACAAACTTCTTGTCCTTGCCCCTGCCGTCGGAAAGCGTCATGACTTCATCCCCGAACCGTACCTCGCCTCCCAGAGGATGCAGCAGGCCGGCAATGCAGTGCATGGCTGTGGACTTTCCGCACCCGGAAGGCCCGAGGAACACGCAGAATTCCCCGTCCTTGATCTCCAGGTTAAAGTTGTCCAGAATCAGGGTCTTCCCTTTGTTGTAACTGACGTTCAGATTCTTGATTGTTATAGCAGCCATCTTCCTTACCTCCCGAATCCTTCTGCGTCAATACCGAAACCATAATCATACAGCGGGTCTGTGATATCCTTGGGAAGATCCTCCCGCTGTGCCAGCACCTGCTCCATCGTTGCGGGAATCTGGAACGGAAGTTTGCCGGTAATGGGGTTCTCGCCAAAGAGCGTGTCCGCGATGGCTTCCGCCCCGCTGGTCACGCCCGGGCGGTACACCAGCATCACGGTGTCTGCCGCATCCGCAATGGGGGTCAATACGTATGCCCGGTTCATTACAACAACGGCCACCACATTCGCGCCGGCCTTGTCCAGCGCTTTAATCAAGGCAACCTGTTCCTCCGGGAACTCCAGTGTCGCGGCACCCCAGGCGGGATCATGCGTACCGCTCTTCTCTCCGACCGCCACAACCGCAGTGACGCCGGTCAGGTCCGCGGGCACTTCCTCCGCCGTTGCGATGTAGGTCACGTTCTCAGCGCCTGCCTTTGCCTGCAGCGCCTCCAGGATCGTAGTTCCGGTAATTTCCGTAGGTTCCTTGGCAGTCCATCCGCTGTTCAGGCAGCGTACGTCGGTCGCCAGTTCGCCGGCTACGATAAACTGCTGTCCTTCAAGTGATGCAGCGTTTTCATATTTCACCAGCGTGAAGGATTTCACAGCCGCTTCCTTGGCAATCGCCTTGTGTTCGCTGCTTCCAACAATCTCTTCAGCCGCTGTTTCGTCCACATAGGGATTCTCAAACAGGCCCAGTTCGAATTTAGCGATCAGGATCCGGCGTACCGCATCGTTGATCCTTTCTTCAGAAACTTCTTCCACAATATCGCGCTTGGCGTTCTTCTCACCCATGCCACCCAGGATATCCGCACCGGAATTGGCTGCCTGAGCGAAGTTCATGCCCCAGTCAGTCTGAATGATGCCGGTGTATCCCAGCTGGCCGCGCAGCAAGTCGGTCATGACCACCGCACTCTGGTCCGCAGAGAATTCAACCGCATCTCCGCCCAGGTACGGAACACTGGAGTAGCCATAGGGCATCACCGCAGCGACGCCCGCGTCGATCGCGGCTTTGAAGCCGGCCAGGTGCAGTTCCAGTGTATCCTCGGAAATGGTCAGCGGGCTTCCGTCCACGCCGCCTTCCTGCGCACCCGCGCCGGGGAAGTGCTTCACACAGGCCAGGATGGATTCCGGCGTCAGTTTGCTTCCGCCCTGCAGGGCCTGTACAGCGATCTTAATCAGGTTCTGTACGACTTCCACGTCTTCGGAGTAGCATTCCTGGTTGCGGCCCCAGCGGGGATCGCTGATCAAGTCCGCATCCGGGCTCAGCGCCATACGTACGCCGACCACCATCAGTTCATCTTTCAGCACCTGGTAGTACTTCGCTGTCAGTTCTTCGTCGTTCGCCGCGCCCAGGTTAATCTCGTCCGGCAGGTAAGTCGCGTCCCGCATGAAGGCTGCGCCGGCTTCCGTATCCATTGAGAAGATAATCGGAATGCCGAATTCAGAGGATTCGGACAGCTGCTGGATCTGGTTCAGCTTCCACGCGGCATAGCCGGTATTGGTTGCAGGCGCCGCTTCTCCTTCCTCTTCTTCCTCGTCGTCCCAGTCATCCTCGTCCGGTTCTTCCGCTTCAAAAATCAGTTCATATACGAGGGCGAATCCGACGTTGCTGTCGGTAAACCACTTGTCCTTGGTACTTACCAGCGTCAGGTGCGCCATCTGGAGAGCCTTCTGTTCCGTGCTCATCATGGAAAGCAGGTTGTCGGCCCTCTCTTCGGGCGTCAGGCGCCAGTCTTCATAGGGATCCAGTTCACCGTTGTCGTTCAGGTCCTTGAACTGGTATCCGTCCACTTTGATGATATCTTTTTCCCGCGCAGCCAGTATCGGCTGTTCGTATGCCGCGTTCTCCGCAATCGCGGGCAGCGCGCCGGCCATCAGCAGGGCGGCCAGGATCAGGGAAATAATCCGTTTTGCCTTTTTCATTTTCTCTCTTTGTCTCCTTTCCGCTTTACGATGCGGTGACTGCGCCGCTCATCTGTCCGCTGATCAGGTACTTGCCCATGAAAATGTAGATGATCAGCATGGGCAGTGCCAGGATCATTGATCCGGCCATCAGCTGGTTAATTTCCACGCCCGTCGATCCGACGAAGGAGTTCAGAACGATCGTAGCCAGGGGCGCCTGTGCGCTGTCTCCCTGATTGGCCAGCACCAGTGCAAACAGCATTTCATTCCAGATGGATGTGCACTGGAACACGAAAGTCGTGATCGTGGCCAGTTTGGTATTCGGTACGACGATCTTCCGGTAGATCTGCCACATTCCGTTGCCGTCGATCATGGCCTGGCGGATCAGCGCGTCCGGCACCTCCGCGTAATAGCCGCGCATCATGGTGGTGCACATCGGCATACCGAATATCGAGTGGGCCAGCACAATACCCCATATGTTATCGTATAGTCCGTAATTGGTAATGTTGTTCAGCAGGGGGATCAGGATGGCCTGGAACGGCAGGTAAGTCGCCGCTACCAGCAGGATAAAGAATACGTTGTTGAGTTTGAATTTCCATTTTCCCAGCGCATAGGCACAGATGGATCCGAGGAAAACGGATCCCGCTGCTCCGAATACGGTAACGACCAGGCTGTTGAGCAGTGCGACTGCCAGCAGGTCCATGGCGCCGCTGTAGCCTTCCATTGAAAACTGCTGCGGCAGCGCAATCGGAGAAGTACTGATGGCTTCCGTGTTGCTCTTGAAGGAGGAAACCAGCGCTCCCCAGAAAGGAAGCATATAGAACACGAGGAAAAGCAACAGGACCACATAGTAGACAATGTGCAGCGCAGTCATATGCCATTTGGGCTTCACCCGCAGCGTCTGTGCTGCCTGGCCCGCTTTGCTGCGTTCTATCTCTATATTATTCTGCATTATTTCTTCCTCCTGTTCGTCGCATAGGTCAGCGGCAGGATCAGTATCAGTACCATCGCCAGCAGGAAGCAACTGATGGCCGCGGCATAAGCGTAGTTGTCATGAGCGTACATCTCGTTGTACATCATGATCGGCAGCGTTGCGGAAGCCGGGTTCGTGTAGCTCGTCAGGGAATAGATCAGGTCAAAGGACCGCAGTGCGTACATGGCCAGGATGGTAATGCAGCTGCCCATGGCTCCCGTCAGCTGGGGAAGGATCATCTTCCGGTAGATCCGCGGCATATAGGCGCCGTCCAGCTTGGCAGCGTTGATGATGTTCGTGGGAACATTTTTGATCGCAGCCAGGAAGATCACCGCCACGTAGCCTGAGAACTGCCATATCATGACCAGCATGATGGAATACATGACCAGTTCGTTGCTGGTCCAGTTAATGTTCAGGTTAACCCCGATAAGTTTGAAAAATTCCACCAGGATTCCGCCGGTTCCGTTGAACATCTGCTGCCAGATCAGGCCCGTGACCACGAAGGAAAGCGCAAAAGGCAGCAGGATCAGCGTCCGGAACACCGGCGTGCCTTTCAGGCCCTGGTCCATGATCAGTGCCAGGCCGATACCCAGCAGCAGGCACACAGGAATAATGAGGAACAGCTTCAGCGTGTTCAGCACCGCGTTCCAGAAGGAACTGTCACCGAACATCTTGGTATACTGCCCAAAGCCGCCCCATCCGTAGGAAGCCGTCTGGCTGTGGTCCGCCCAGTCGGATACGGAAACCCAGACGTTCCAGCCGATCGCCACATACACGAAATAAATCAGCAGCGCGGCCGGGATCAGCAGCCAGATCATGGGATGTTTGTTCAGGAAAGCCTTGATCTGTTTATGGAACACAAAGATCAGTACCATTGCCGCTGCCACAACGATTGCGAAGACAAGCCAGAAAGTCTGGGCGCTGAAGTTTTTCCCGAACGCGTCGTTCCCTTCTGCGTTTGCCAGCACCATTTCATTTCCGCGGTAAACGTAGTGGCCCTTTTCCTCTGCGCCATCCGCCGCACGGAACACGTAAGTTCCGTTGGGATTGAAGGTCAGCGCGGACCTTTCGTCCCTGTCGGACAGCGTAAACGCTTCCGGCATGTACTGCGCGGTTTCCTCGATAACAAATTCTTCCTTCAGGTCCTTGATGGCGAATTCCTGTTTGTTTGCGCCGTCAGCAGTGGTATATCTCAGTTTGGAACTGGTCTTTCCCACCTTTGTCTCCGTGCCGTCGGCGGCTGTCAGGACAAGCGACTTGTCCGCATAGACGTACCGGCCGTTCTCTTCCGTCGTGCCGTCCGCTGTGCGGAACACATAGGTGCCGTCGGGACTGAAGGTCAGCGTGGAGCTTTCGTCCGCGCTGGTAATCGTGAATTCTTCTGCCACATGGTCCGAGGTTTCCTTAACGGTAAGCCGGCCAAGGATATCGCTGAAAGCAAAGGACTGTTCATACGCTTTTCCTGTAGCGGGATCCTTGATATCCGCCGAATATACCAGGCTGTTTTCCGATTTTTTGGTCGTCTGTTCCCAGGCATAGGTAACCGCGTTCTGCCCCGCCCGTTCAGACAGGGGAATATATTTGCACGAGTTGACCAGCAGCAGGGCAAAACCGGCAAGCAGCAGCACGGGAACTGCCAGCAGGAATACCGACTTTTTCTTCAGGCGGTCCCTGAGCTTCTCGCCAAAGACGTATACCAGGGCGATAAGCACGACTGCAAGGATAATACCCCAGAACGAGCCTTTCCCCTCAAACGTCATTTTGTAGAAATTATTCAGGAATAACTGTATCTTATCCATTCGCAACATTCCCCCTCAGGCAAATCCTGCGCAGGCGCGTCCAACGCACCCGCGCAGGTGTTACGGTTGTATTATTCGCTGTAGCTCAGGCCCCAGCCGTATTCATACAGCGGATTTTCCAGATCGAAGGATACGTCGCCGTTCTGGCTGTTCACGGATGCCATATCCCGCGGGAACTGAATGGGGGTTTTGCCGGTCGGATTGTTGTCGCCGAACAGGGTCTCTGCGATGGCGATGCCTCCCTGCTGTCCGGGATAGTACGCTTCCAGGACTGCATTGGTGTTTTCATCGTACCAGGTCAGGATGTAGGGGCGTCCGCCGGTAACCACGGTAATGATCGGGGTTTCAGGCGCCGCTTCCTTCACAGCCTCAGCAACCGCCTGCTGCGTGGAGGTGATCTCCAGGGTCGCGTAGCCCCACGGCGGGTCGTGCTGGTAGCTGGGCTCGCCAACGGATACGATAATAACGTCCGCGTCTTTGGCAGCTTCCCTGATGGCATCCAGTTCCGATTCGTCATTGCCGGCGATATAGGTCACGGTGTCGCTTGCACCGGCGAATTGTTCAACCGCCGCCGCAATGGTCAGGCCTTCCTGCTTGGAGGACCAGCCGCCTACCAGGGAGTCCATATCTCCGGCACGGGGACCGACCACCAGGATCTTCTGTCCGGCGTCCTTCTTCAGCGGGAGCGCGCCGTCGTTCTTCAGCAGCGTCATGGACTTCTCCGCAGCCTGCAGGTTCAGGGCCGTATGCTCTTCGTTGCCCACGAAGGATACCGCGTAGTCCACATCGCAGTAGGGATTTTCAAATACGCCCAGTTCAAACTTGGCTTTTACAATGCGCTTGGCTGCGGCAGTAACGATTGCTTCGTCAATCTTGCCTTCTTCAACCAGCTCTTCCATCTGGTCAATCAGCTTGATGGATTCACCGCCGATACCGTCCACGCGGCTCTCCGTGATACCGATGATAATGGCTTCCTCGTCGGACACTTCTTCACCGAGCATGGTTCCGCGGCCTTCCTGGATGGCCCAGATCATGCCCCAGTCCGTCTGGATAATCCCTTCAAAGCCCATCTGTTCACGCAGCAGATCCTGCAGGGCAGCCTTGGAGCCGATCGCGCTGTTTTCCATATCGAGGGCCAGCGGTACAGAGTAGTACGGCATTACAGAGCCGACGCCCGCTTCGATGGCGGCATAGTAGGGCTTCAGGTGGATCTGCAGGGTTTCCTCGTCCGATACGAGGGGGGAGGTGTCCTTGCCGTCCATCTGCGGGCCGGCGCCGGGGAAGTGCTTGATGCACGCTACGATACCGTCCGGATTGATTCCTTCGGTGCCGTTCTGGAAGGCCACGATCTGCGCCGTCACCATCTCAGTCACCAGGTCCGGATCTTCACCGAATGTTTCCATCACACGGCCCCACCGTGGTTCGCTCGCGATGTCGGATTCGGGGCTCAGCGTCATGCGCACGCCAATGGCGATATGCTCTTCCCGGGCCATTTCCGCCAGTTTGGTTACGAGATCCTTGTCACGGGTGGCCGCAAGGCCCAGGTTGTGCCCGGTCACTGTGGCGCCGGTCACGTAGCTCAGGCCGTGCACAGAGTCCATGGAAACCAGCACGGGCACACCCAGTCGGCTGGCTTCGGCGTATTCCTGCAGGGTATTCATGGTTTCGGCCGCCGTCTGTACGCTGTTCAGCTCACGAATCAGCAGCATGCCGATGCCGTAATCCGTGCAGTATTTCTTGAGGTACGGAGCAATTTTCCCATCGTCGCGGGGCAAGTAGGTCGGATGCTGCATCTGTGCGATCTTTTCACGCACCGTCATCTGGCCTACCAGGTCTTCCGTACGGGTATCCGCATCCAGGCGCCAGTCCTCGTAAGGATCCAGTGCGCCGTTGGCGTTCAGGTCGATAAACTGATATCCATCCGCTTCGATGACGGATTTTACACGTGGGTTCAGCGTCGGCTGTACGGATGTCTCTTCAGCGGCAGCAAAACTCATCATGCCGGCCGCCAGCGCCAGGGCCCCGAGCAGGGCGATGAAGCGCCTGATGTTCTTCTTAGTCAACAATGTTCCAGTCTCCTTTCACGCCTGCTTCTTTCAGGATATTCACAATACGGTTGGCATAGTATTCCGCGTCATGGTTTGTGGAGGTTGCATATTCCTGGATCTGGGTCTGGAGGCTTGTGGAAGCGCTCCAGGGGATCGCGGTGCCGTGGGTGATACTGGGATACACCTTGGTGTTCTCATCCAGCAGCTGCTCCTTGAAATGCAGCGTCAGCTCGTTGTAAACGTCATCCGGCGTATCATTGTAGGGGGAGATGGACTCCTTCAGTCCGGAAAAATACTCCTGCACGTCCTGGGTGCATACGCTGTAAGCCCAGCGTACGCCGCCCTCCACGTTCGCGGAGTCGTTGCTGACCACAAAGCCATCCACGCACATACCGAACCAGTCAGCAGTTCCGGGGAAGGTAAATACGCCGTAATCCTTGCCGTACACCTGGTCCATGTTGGTCATCAGGGGCTGCGCCCAGGCGCCCATGATCTGCATGGCGTAGGTTCCGGTCACCAGGGCGCCGGTGGTATGGTACCAGTCACGGCTGTTGTGGTCAGGCGCCACGTAATTCATCAGCTTCGTGTATACTTCCAGCACCTTCGTCAGGTCTTCCGCATTGTAGTTGCCGTTGATGAAGTTTTCATAAATCTGGGGATCGGTGCCCAGCATGATGTTCTCGAACACCTGACAGGCCGGCCATCCCTTCTGGTCACCCAGGTCCAGCGGATAGCAGCCTTCCGGCATCACCGCGGCAAGCTGGTCACAGATATTCCAGAATTCTTCCCAGGTGATATCCTCATGATCCGGGATTTCAATACCGTACTCTTCAAACACGTGAATATTGTAAAGGATGATGTTGGTCTTGTGGATGCCGATCGGAACCACGTAATGGTTGCCGTCCGAGGCAGTGCACATTTCCACGATGCCGGGAATGGCACGTTCTTCCAATTCGCCGTATTTCCACACCTCGTTCAGGTTCAGCAGTAGGTCTGCGTCCAGGTAAGGCTGGATTTCCTGGCCCGGATGGGCCTGGAAAGCTTCAGGGCTTTTTCCCGTCTGCTGCAGCACCTTGACTTTCATCACCATCGCGCCGCCGGCGCCGCCGGGAATCGCGTTGGACTTGGCTTCGATATTCTCGTAGATCTCACCGAACGTAGCAACAACACTCTCGATAGCGTCCTTTTCACCGCCGGCCGTCCACCAGTGATACACGTTCACGGTGCCTTCGGCTTCTGTATCTTCGATGACCGCTTCAAAGTTCAGGTCATCCGCGTTGATTTTCTGGTTCTTGGCCGCCAGCGCGCCTGTGGCGCTCAGCGTCAGGATCGAGGCAAGCAGCAGGGCCAGCCATTTTTTCATCTTCATTCGTGCCTTCCTCCTCAGTCAACAAAAGTCAGCGTTCCCCACAGGCTCGGATTCGTATCCACGGCATGCATTTCCGGTTTGCGGTCTTTGCCGTTCAGGTCGGCGGAATACTGCATCCGAAGGCTGTGGATGCCGGGGCACGGCAGGTCGACGTCCAGGATGGAAACATCGAATCCGATGCTCTTGCCGGCTTCGGGAATCAGCTGCGGAATGTCGCTGTTGGCCAGTTCAGCCAGCGGAATCCTGCTTTCCCAGATCAATCCGCCGTCAGTCATTTTGATGGCCGCTTCATAATCGTCAAACACCACATCGTCACCATATTCACCGGCGGTTTCCCAGCCTTTTTTGTCCGCGATCATTTCACGGTCAATATAGTTGTAGTAATCGTAACTGTCCTTGTATTTATCCGCGCTCTGGGTAATGCGCCAGTCGGTCGCATCGTATTCCGTACGGTCGGGATCTGCGTCGGGATTGGTGCTCAGGAAGAAGATCACTGCATCCAGCTCGTCCAGCGGGAAGCCTTCCCGGTAAACCAGGGGCGTGTCGTCCAGGATCTTCATGGCGATGTAGAGATTCTCCTCGTCCCACATCGCGTAAACTTCCATGGAGCAGTCTTCCACGCCGTCCCAATGCTCGATCTGGTCGACAATCTGGTTTTCAGCATCGATCTTCAGGCATTTGCTGGTATCCCACTCGCTCAGGTCGCCGTCAATCACAACGTCTTTTGCCTTCGGGGCCTCCAGATTCTTGTCCGTATATGCCATGGCGGTTGCGGAGAGGCCCAGCACAAGCGCCAGCGCCAGGATCAAAGCAATACATTTTTTCATTTTGGATGAACCTCCTTCATATTCGTTTGCGGATCCTTGACCAGGTTCTGCATTTTGCTGAGCTTATTGTAGCAAGTCCATTCCTTCCCTTTCCGTTAAGATACGAAACGTGTTTCAGAAAAAAATGCACCTTCCGGCCTCCTGCTGTAAATATCCGGTACGATCATACGGAATATCCGGTACAAAGGCTTTTTCCGCACGCCGCCTGCTTCCAATCAGGTCCCTCTTTATGTTATGATGCCAGTATCCGCAGGAGGTGGTTCCCATCAGACTGAGTATAAAGATTATCCTGATCTTTTCCGCCATGATGCTGATTGCATTGATGGTTCTGACTTCCTTTGCAGTCGACACTTCCGTGCAGGGCGCCAACGCCTTCACCGAATCCCGTTTCCGCAATATGAGCACCAGTATTGCCCGTGACCTAAAGGAAGAATACGACATGATGGAAATGACGCTGCGTGAGCTCATAAACAACAAAACTTTCATGTCAGCGCTCAACCAGATTGTCCGCGATGATTCGGAAGACCGTAAAATGGCAAAAGCCGGTGAACTCCGGGCGCTGGAACAGCTGACCGAATCACCGCTGGTGGACATGTACTACCGCGTTTCATTTTTTGACCGGGACGGGGTTTTTATCACTTCCAGTTTTAACAAGGATTCCCTGCTCACCTCCCGCACCTCGCAGATGATATCAACGATCGCTTCCCTTTCCTGGCTTGCGGAGGCGGACTGGGATAAAGGCTGTGTCATTCTTCCTGCGACCCATGACTATTTCACCAACTATGCCAACAGTGACGTTTACGGCATTGCCCGCCTGGTCAGTTACGGCGGCGTGCCGATCGGATATCTCTCCGTTGTCAACCGTTGTCAGGACCTGGCGTGGATCCTGGATTACCTGGATGAACCGGATATCTGCGTGGAGGCGGTTTTTAACGATGGCAGCCTGCTGTACAGGAACCGGGAGGCCGGATGGACCTGGCCTTCCGATCTCGCCGCGGATCACACCGCCACGGTAAAAACCGGAGAGGACGGTTCGTCCCGGTTCGTCTATTACACACATTTGGAAGACATGGGTCTGAATCTCTATATCAGCCAGGACAGTTCCATTGCCGAATCCGGCAGGGCTGTTCTCAGCGGTTCCCTATTCAGGCGCGCACTCCTGATCCTGATCCCGGCTATATTCCTGATCGCAGTGGTTGCCGTCGGCCTCACAAGATCCGCCCGGAAACTGACAAAAAAAGTACGGCATATCAGCGCCGCCAGCGTCTTTGCCCAGGAGAATGAAAAGGCCCGGGAACTTCTGGCGCCGGTCACGTCTGTCCACGACTATGAAATCCACAGCCTGGAGGCGGTATTTGACCGGCTGATGACGCGTCTCCGGGAGAGCACAGCCAACGAGATCACACTGCGCGAGGGAACCCTCCAGGCCCAGCTCAACGCCCTGCAGACCCAGATCAATCCGCATTTTATCTATAACACGCTGAATATCATCAGCGCGAAATCCATGGAAACCGGCAATTTTGCTGTCATCGAGATCTGCGGGCAGTTCGCCGATATGCTCCGCTATTCCACCGATACCCGCTCCCGTACCGCCACCATGGCGGAGGAAATCGAAAACGTCCGGAATTATCTGAACCTGGCCAAGGCCCGGTACGAGGACAATCTTGAATTTGCCATTGAAGTGCCGGAAAACCTGAATGCCATCACCGTTCCGAAGCTGACCCTGCAGCCCCTGGTTGAAAACGCCATGACGCATGGTTTCAACGGCCTGAACGTGCAGCGAAGGCTCTCCATCACCGGTGAGGTCAGGGGAAACAATCTGGTGCTGGAGATCCGGGATAATGGCACCGGTTTCTCGGACGAGATGCTGGAAAATCTCCGTGCCCGGATCAGAGAGATCGAAGCCGGAAAAGTATCTATCGAGGAGTCCGGCGGTCATATCGGCCTGGTGAACACCTGCCTGCGGCTGTATTATTACAGCAACGGAAAAATACACGTCTCCATCCGGAATGAAAACGGCGCTGTCATTACACTTGATATTCCTTTCAGCGAAAACGATAAGGAGAAACTGCCGACATGAAAAGAAAACTCCTTTGTATCCTTCTGATCCTCCTGTTTGTCCCCGCTGCCGTCTTTGCCGAAGCACAGCAGAATCCTGCTGCCCCTCCGGAGGAAGAGCTCCCTTTTGAAGCTTCTTCCGGCATGCCCACAGGCATGGAAGGCCTTTCCAGCGAGAACTTCAGCGCAGACGATATCCCGGCAGAGTACCTGGAGCCATGCAACGTTCAGGGCCGTGTGGAAAAAGTCCGCTATACCGTTAGGACACAGGACGGCAAACAGGTTAAAATCGCTACGGTCTATCTGCCCTACGGCTATGATGAATCAGATGAGCCGCTCAACATTCTCTATCTTCTTCACGCATCCAGCGGAAAACCGCAGAATTATCTGAATCCAGAAAAGGAAACGCCTTTTAAGAATCTTCTGGATCATATGATTGCGGACAGCGTGCTGCAGCCGCTCATCGTTGTGGCCGCCACCTACTATCCTTCTGAAAACTTTTTACAGTATGCGCCGCTGGAAATGCAGGTAGCCGCGATTGCTGATTTTCCATCGGAGCTGGTGAACGGTATCATCCCGGCTGTGGAATCAGAATACCGCACTTTTGCGGAATCCACAGATCCAGAATGCATCACTGCCTCCCGGGCACACCGCGGCATTGCAGGTTTCTCCCTTGGCGGGGTAGCCACCTGGGACGTCTTCCAGAAAGAGATGAGCTCCTTCCGCTGGTTCCTTCCGATCAGCGAAGCTTCCTGGTCCGATGCGGACGGCGGAACCTCCGGTATCTGGGACAGCAGCGTATCCGCAAAGGTGCTCTATGATGCGGTTCTTGCCCAGGGCTTCAGTAAGGATGATTTCCGTCTTTTCGTAGCCACCGGCACCGAAGACGAGGCCTTTGACGTCTCAACCAGCCAGATGGTTTCCCTCCTGGAATATGCGGACATGTTCAAACCGGGAGACAATACCAGCTGTTCCATGATGCAGGGGGGAACCCATACCATCACTGCTGTTTACACCTATCTGTATCATATTCTTCCTGCTTTGTTCACTTCCGCCGTCGACAGTACCAGCCACATCATGTTAACAGAATTAAAGATTATGCTATAAAAAGAACAGTTGATATAATCTCCCGTCTTCCGGATAATCAGTACCGCTGCCGGCAGCACGGCTGTGCTCGCTGTCAGGTTTTCTTTTGCTTCTGTTCCGGGTTTTCTTTTTGACCCGCAATCATCTTTTGACCCACTTTCCTCTGCCCAAATCACGTTTTGTACAGCTGGGCGAGTCCTCCGTGGGAGGTTTCCCGATACTTCTCGTCCATGTCTTTCCCTGTCTGGTACATCGTGTCAATCACTGTGTCAAACGAAATCTTCCGCGTCTCATACAGGAAGCGGGACAGGTTTACCGCGCTGATCGCACGCATGGCAGCAACCGCATTCCGCTCGATACATGGAATCTGCACCAGCCCGTTCACCGGATCGCACGTAAGGCCGAGATGGTGCTCCATCGCAATTTCCGCGGCATATTCGATCTGCCCCAGGTTCAATCGGTACAGGGCCGCGAGTCCTGCCGCCGCCATGGAGCATGCACTTCCGATTTCTGCCTGGCATCCGCATTCCGCTCCGGAAATACTGGCATTTGTCCGGATCACATTGCCGACCAGGGCCGCAACCGAAAGTGCGTCCAGGATTTCCCCTTCCGGAAAGCCCCGGTCTTCCTGCATATAGTAGAACACGGCCGGGATCACGCCGCAGCTGCCGCATGTCGGCGCTGTGACCACGATATTCTCACTGGCGTTCTCTTCGCTCACCGCGTATGCATATGCCGCAATCAGCCGGTTCATGGTCACATCCGCACTTTCGTTGTAGCAGCGTTTCCCGAACAGGGTCCTGGCTTTCCGCTGTACATTCAGCCCGCCGGGAAGCGTTCCCTCCGCCCGGATACCGCGCCGGACAGCTTCACGCATAGCCTGCCATGCCTCCGCCAGGTATTCCTTCAGTCCTTCCCCTTCCCGCTCGCGGATCAGTTCCGTCAGCGTCAGGTTCCTCTTCCGGCACAGTTCCAGGATCTCCGTCAGGTTTTTTTCGGGATAAATCTCCCGTTCCTCATCATCCGGCTCATTCTCGAAACGGACGGATCCCCCGCCCACGGAGAAAACCCGCACGCTTTCGATTTCCTGCCCGTCCTTCAGGGCGGTAAAAAGCATGGTATTCGGATGCGGAAGATCCTTCCTGGTATCATCCACCAGGATTTCCGCCCCCGGCAGTGCGGACAGGATGGCCTTTCCGGTTCCGTGCCCGGCTCCTGTAAACGCGAGCGAGCCGTACAGCGTCACACGGAAGCCGTCCGCTTCCGGATGTCTCATGCCGAACCGCCTGGCGGCGTTGTACGGGCCGACTGTATGGGAACTGGAGGGGCCGTGGCCGATCTTATAGATACTGCGGATGCTTTTCATCGGGAAATACCTCTGCCTTTCATTATTCATTTGCCTGTTTCAGGATGAATCCTTCTTTCCCCTCACGCATCACCGGGAGCAGGTCCGGGAAAGCTTTCGAAATCATGGCACCGCGTCCATTGCGTCAGAACAGGTCCAGGGAACTGTCCAGATAGATCTCCTCCCGGACCCGAAGCTGGTATTCCGGCCGGGTCATGTAGTACAGCAGGAACTCCAGGATCACTGCGCTTCCCAGGCTCCGTCCCTCAATCTTGAAGTGGGAAAACCCGCCCGGCATATATACATCCCGGATCTCCCGGATTCCGATGAATCCGGGATTTTCCATCGCGTCGGAAAACCGGTATCCCCTTTCCGCATACGGGGATACACAGATATGATCCTCACAATCCCCGCCCAGGTTCTTCCGGCTTACGTTTTCATAGCAGGCCTTCCGGTCGGGACATTCGAACCAGCAGGCCTCGTTGCAGAGGAACTCCACCTTGTTCTTCAATTCTCCCGGCAGGGACATGAGCCGGTCCAGCGCCTTGTTCAGCCGGAAATCCGGCACCACAAAGCGGAATTCCGGGCGCTCCAGTTCCTCCTCCAGCTGCCGGAAACCGGTCAGCACCTTGGTCGTGGAGGAAACAAAGTAAAGTCCGGGATACTTTCCCTGCAGGTATTCCAGCAGCAGGTCCGAGGTGAGGATCACCCCGGCAGGTACCGGTCCGTTTTTCTCAAACAGGGCGCAGAGCCGGTTGCACTCCGGATCCGAAAGATCATCTTCCCGCAGCAGGGAATTACTGAAGGTCAGCCGGGACGATATACCGTATTCCCGCATCAGTTCTGCCGCCGCCTCCGGTTCCGCCTCCCCGAATCCGGCCCGGCCCCCGTCCCAGTGGCAGCCGGCGGGAGCGCCGTAGACAGAACCGATGGTGCACCAGTCATAGAACCAGTCCCGGTGACTGCGGTAGAGCGGCAGGAACACCCGGTATAATTCATGGAATTCAAACAGCCCCGGAAGATGATATACAGCCTGCATCCCTTCGGTTCTCCTTTTTTGTTCCAGCATGCTGACTGATTATACCATACAGGCCCGCCGGTATGGTATAATAAACTGTCGCCGTCCGTCGGACGGAAACGGAGGAACAGCATGAGAGAAAAACTGATGCAGATTGCGAGGACCGCGGGAAACTTCTTTTCCGCCAGTTCCCTTTCAAGGATTGACCAGAAGGAAGGTCACGCGAATTTCGTGACAAACATTGACCGGGAGGTGGAGGAATACCTGCAGCAGGCGCTCCTCCGCCTGGTTCCCGGCTCCCGTGTCATCGGTGAGGAAAAAGAAAACGGCGCCCTGTCGGACGCGCCTACCTGGATTGTGGATCCCGTGGACGGGACCACCAACCTGATCCATGATTACCGGTGCAGCGCCGTATCCATCGCGCTGTGCGAAAACCGCAGGCCGGTCGCCGGCCTCATCTGGCAGCCCTACATGCAGGAAATGTTCTACGCGGAAGCCGGCCGCGGAGCGAGCCTGAACGGAAAGGCGATCCACGTTTCCGAAACCTCGTTTGACAGGGCCCTGGTCGCCTTCGGTACTTCGCCGTACCATACGGAGCTGGCGGAGAAAAGTATGGAGCTGGCCCTGGCGTACCTGCATTCCTGCGCGGATGTCCGCCGGAGCGGATCAGCCGCAATCGATCTTGCGTATCTTGCCTGCGGGCGCCACGACGCTTTCTTTGAACTGAACCTGAAACCGTGGGATTACGCGGCCGGAAGCCTGATCGTCCGGGAGGCCGGCGGCGTGGTCACCATGCCGCTGGAGCCCGGGGAAATGCAGTATGACCGTTCCGCCGCCATCCTTGCATCCAGTGCCGTCATCGCGGATGAAGCCGCGGCCGTTTTTGCGCGCTTCACCGGCGGCCAGACCGCCTGAGGCGGCAAAGCCGGCCGGGTTATTTCCTATGCCCGCCTTTCGTCACTCCGCCATATGCCGGATGGCCGGAAGGTCCGGCAGCTTTTCGAAGCGGTAAAAACCGTACGCGTTCCCGTGCAAAAACGCTCTTTTCTCCGCTGCGGTCAGCAGGGGGGATTTTTCTATGAAATCCCAGCTCTGCCGGTATGTGATTGCCGTCATGGTACGCGGGTAGTCCGATCCCCACATCAGTTTGTCCATCCCGCAGATATCCCGGGCTTCCAGGATCGCCCGGACAGCCGATAGATACGGATAGTATTCACTGTTGAACAGCCAGGTAATTCCGCCGGACTCAACATACACGTTCGGCAGCAGTGCCAGCCGGATCTGCTCCTGCCATCCCGGCACTGTCACCATTCCAAAATGTCCGATGGCAATCCGCAGTGCCGGATACTGCTGTGCCAGCTCGCGCAGCGAGGCGGTCTGTATATCCCCGTCCGCCATATCGATCGCCAGAAACATGCCTTTCTCCGCCGCCAGTGCGAACACATCCGCATGCCGCGTCAGGTCCTGCTCCCGCAGCCGTCCGGCGCAGATCTTGATCCCGTCGAAACCCTCTGTGTCCGGCAGGCCCTTTTCCTCATACAGGCAGGTCACCCGGAAGCGGTCCGGCCAGGCGCGCCGTACCTCCTTCAGGTACGCGTCCTGGTTCCCGTCGATGATCTCCTGCGTCACCACGGCGCCGCCGATACAGGAAAAATCCATATTGGACAGCAGCCGTTCCGCGCTGTTTACGCCGTCTGTCATGTACGGCGGCAGCATCTGCCGTATCTCTCCTCCGAACATGCTCCGCCCGCCGCCGATATCGTATACCGGCATTCCGTTCACTTCACCCTGCTGTTTTCGCCACAGATGGACGTGCGCATCGATCACGGTCAGTCCTCCTCTCAGTCTGCAAAGCGCAGAAGGACCTTTTCCAGGCTGCCGTCGTTATGGGTCAACGCGTCGAACGCCTTTGCGGCATCGGCAAAATCATATTCCGCGCTGACCATCTTTTCCGGATCCGCTTTTCCTTCCGCAACCAGGCCGATCAGGCTCTCGAAGTCACGGGTATAGGCGTTCCGGCTGCCGAAAACATTCAGTTCCTTCTTCAGCAGGATGGAATGAACAAACGTGGTCTCTTTCTTTCCGTTCCCGATCAGGATGACGTTCGCGCCGTGGCAGGCATATTCAATGCAGGCCAGGAAGGTTTCCGGGCGCCCGCATGCCTCCACGCATACGTCAAACCCGTTCCCGCCGGTCACGGCCCATGCCTGCTCCGCAAAATCCGGGGCCGCAGCATTCAGGATATGATCCGCTCCGAAGGCTTTTGCTTTTTCCAGCCTTCCCTCCAGCACATCGCTGACTGTCACGGTCGCGCCTTTTGCTTTTGCCGCCAGCAGAGCGAACAGGCCGATCGGGCCTGCGCCGCTCACCAGCAGCTGATCTCCCGGTTTCACCTGCGCACGGCTGAGCGCATGCTGGCTGATGGAAAAAGGTTCGATCAGCGCCAGCTGCCGCGCGCTCAGTCCCCGGCCGGGAATAATGCGTTCCGCCGGCATTGTGATATATTCGCAGAAAGCGCCGTCCCGCTGCACACCCATCGTCTGGTTGTCCGTGCAGGCGTTCACCAGGCCCTTCCGGCACGCGTAACAGCTCCCGCAGTTGAAATACGGATTGCAGGTCACAACGTCTCCTGCTTTCAGTCCCCTGTCGTTGTCCGGTACGCTGACAATCCGGGCTGAGAATTCGTGGCCCGGAATCCGCGGATAGGTCGTAAAGGGCTGGTTCCCGGTAAAGCTGGCCACATCTGCGCCGCAGATCCCGCAGTACAGTACCTGGAGCAGTGCCTCCCCTTCCTTCGGTTCAGGCTTCGGCAAGTCCCGCACCTCGATCTCAAAAGGCTTTACGATAGCAATCGCTTTCATGGTTATCTGTCCCTCCTTACCGCTGCGGATCGATCCGGGACGCGTCCCAGAGTACCGCGGTCTTCATGGGAGCATTCTTGCAGTAGATCCTGTGTTCGTAGACGCCCATCGGATCGGCGGTAAATTCATCCTTGTCGATCAGTTCGACGATCTCGTCATAGCGGCTGGCCGCAAGCATTTCAATTGCCTTCTCCATGTGGTCCTGCCGGAAATTGATGGATCCGAAAATCAGGTGGTTTTCAAAGCCGAAGGGCATGGTATCAAAGGTGATCTTCGGTCCCAGGGAAAAGCTGTTGTAGATGCCGTTGCAGCCCAGCACCTTTTGGTCGAAGGCAATCACGTGCTCCGCATTGCTGCCGCTCACGCCGATAAAGGCCGTGGCCCGTCCGCCGAGTGCCTTGCGGATTGCTTCCGCCAGTTCCGCCGGATCTTCATAAATGTTCCGGACGTACGACGCCCGGGTTTCCCGCAGCGCGAAACGCACTTTCCGGCTGTCCTCCGGACTCCGTGCAACGAAGACAATCCCTGCGTCCGGATGTGCCTTGCGGATTACGTCCCCGATGAACATTCCCGTTGTTCCCAGGCCGAAGATCACCGTCCGTGCGAAGATCTCATCCGCTGCGATCGGCCGGGCCTCCTCGAGGCTGCATCCGTGCCGCCGGGCCGTCTGCCGGAACCAATGGGCGCTGCCCAGGTCCTCCATACGTTCCAGCTGGAACAGCATACAGGCGAAAGGATCCGGAAATACCATCTTTTTTGCGAAGGAGAGCGCCAGCTTTCCGTCCTGCACGTATCCGTCCGGAATACGGAGCAGCATGTCCGGATTCACATACATCGTGTCACAGAACAGACCGTCCGCCTGGTCGCACCCGTATTCGAAATATGTCTCGTCCTCGGTGTAGCGCGTTGGATCCACACTGTCCCCGCCGCGGATCAGCACAATGGCGAACCGGTTCTGCTCCGGCACCCACACCACGCCTTCATGGCCGTTGATAAGCCTGTCCTGTCCGGGAGGAAACTTGGCGCTGAGTTCTCCGCGGCTGCCCATACGCATCAGTTCATAATCCGTACCGCAGAAACCCACGATCACCGGATGGACCTCAATGCCTTCCTTTTTCGTTTCTCCCCGCAGCCGCTGCCTCGGTGGATTGATCAGCTCCACCTCGCCGTATTTCAGCGGCTGTTCCCGGTCATTCTGAAAATAAGTCCCATAAGCTTTCATGTTGCGTCCCTCCGGTATTCAGGATCTCCCTGCTTTCATTGTTTCCGCAAACACGGACCGTAAATCACCTGTCGCCTTTCAGCCGCAGGTGTCCGTTACCGTATGACGGCACATCACTCAGATAAAGGTCTCCATGACAATGCGAACGACAAAGAGCGCTGCCAGTACCCAGGTCATTTTATTGATCTTTTTGACGTGACCGGTCACGGCGTTGATCAGCACATAGGAAAGAACGCCGAACATAATACCGTCGGAAATACTGTAGGCGCAGACCATAAACAGTACACAGAGGAAAGCCGGAATGCCCTCCGTATAATCGTTGAAATCAATCTCCCGGATGGGCGTAATCATCATCACGCCGACGATGATCAGTGCCGGAGCGGTTGCGGCCCGGGGAATCGAAGCAAAGAGCGGTGAAAGGAAAAGGGAGGCGAAGAACAGGACCGCGGTCGTAACGGCTGTCAGCCCCGTCCGGCCGCCGGCTGCCACGCCGGAGGCGCTTTCCACAAAAGTCGTGACCGTCGACGTCCCCAGCATTGCCCCGCCGGTTGTTCCGATAGCATCCGCCAGCAGCGCCTGCTTGCAGTTCGGAATCGATCCGTCTTCCTGGATAATACCGGATTTTCCCGCGCATGCGATCAGCGTTCCGACGGTGCCGAACATATCGACAAACAGGAATGTCAGCAGCACCACGACAAAGTCAAACGCGGATTTCCCGTTGGCAAATATCTCATCAAACGCAAACGGGCAGAAGTACGGTGCGGAAGGAAGATAAGATCCGCCGGCGTACTGTGTCACCCCGAAGGGGATTCCGATCAATGTCGTTGCAATAATGCCGATCAGGATGGCGCCTTTCACTTTCTTTACCAGCAGAACGCCGGTAATAACCAGGCCGATCAGCGCAAGGCCGGATCCGCCGGAGCACCATGTGCTGCTCAGTTCAACGAGCGTATCCTTGTTGTCCACGATGGTCCCGGAGTTTTGCAGGCCGATGAACGCGATATATAGCCCGATTCCGGCGCCGATAGCCTTTTTCAGGTTGGCCGGAATACATTTCACAATGACTTCCCGGACATTGAAGAACGTCAGCAGCAGGAAAATAACGCCCTCAACCAGGATGGCAGTCATTGCCCATCGCCAGGAATAGCCCAGTCCCTGGCAGACGGTATACGTAAAGAAGGCGTTCAGTCCCATTCCTGCAGACAGCGCGAACGGAAGGTTTGCTGCAAGGCCCATCACGAGGGTGGAGACAGCGGAAATAATCGCAGTGGCGGAAAAGACTTTTTCAAAGCTCATGCCGCTGCCGGACAGGATCAAAGGATTGACGACCAGGATATAGGCCATTGTCATGAACGTAACCGTTCCGGCCAGTATCTCTGTCCGTACATTTGTGCCCCGCTCGCCGAGCCTGAAGAATGAGTTCAATGTTTTCATTGACTGGTTCAGTTCCTTCAGCCGGCCTGCTTTCCCTGGCCGTTTTTATTTTTCCAACACATTTTCCTGCCGGATCATCCGCTCCGGGATACCCGTATACAGTTCATGGAAAGCATTTATCTTATACTTCCCGTTTCATTCTGCGTTTTCCTTCTGATTTTGCTGTGATAATGGTATTTTCTTCCTTTACCGTGACGGAAATGTTCAGGCATCAAAGCGAAAAGCTCTGAAATCCAGTGTGCCGGATCCTTCGTAGGTGAAATAGAGCGCGCGGCGTCCCTTCCCGATGGCGAGCGGTGCGGAATAGCTGTTCCACGTTTCCGACGGCGCAACGCGGACGCGTGCGGCCACCGGGCCGTTCCGCCCGTCCCGGACAACGAATTCCCCGTCAGCGGTGCCCCGGACTTCCACGGTGATCCTGCCGGCGGTTCTGAAGTCAAAATAACGGTAGCCGGCAGTAGCGCCGTCCCTCATGTTGCTGATGTACTGGTCAGGACGGTCTTCCCGGTCTTCCCCCTCCTGGGTAAAGGCGGGATGGTTTTCATCCTGCTGGTCCGGCTGGCTTTCCGTGGTACCGTTTTTGCTGTACAGGTGGCAGGCAATGCGGGCTTCATAGCTACCCTCGTCCTTCAGCGGTCCGTTGTTCAGGCCGCAGGAAGTGATCTCCGCCTGGTGGAAAGCTTCCCCGTCGAAACGGATCTCCTCGGCGCAGGCCTGGCGTGAGAAAAAGTGCCGGTTGGTCTGGCGGTGATAGAACACATACCATTTCCCGTTCACGAAAGCCACACTGCCATGGGTGTTTCCCCGGTAGTTGAGGGCTTCCGTGTTTCCGTTCACGCCGATATCCGCATTGGATACAAGCACACCGCCGAAACGGTAGTCCCCGAGGGGCGTGTCCGCCACCGCCCAGCACAGCTCATGCATCCAGCAGGAGGAGTAGATGAAATAGTATTTTCCGTTGATCTTCCGGACTGAACTGGCTTCAAAAAACGGATGCGCCTCGTATTCCGTTCCGTCCGCATCGTTGATGATGGGCAGGTTATGGAAGGGACCGGCCTTGACCGTGACCATATCCTGTTCAAGTTCCATCTTCAGGCTGTCCTTGTCCACCGGCGTCTGCTTGTAACGCGGGCTGTTACCGGAAAAAAGATAAATCCGTTTGTCGTCATCGATGAAAATCCCCGGATCGAACTGCCGGATCTCCCCCGGCCTGGAACCGAGAATTTCCCCGTTCGGATAGCGTACGAAGTCCAGGAATTCATAAGGTCCCGCAGGCCGGTCCGCCACTGCTACGCCGATTTCTTTCAGGAAATCCAGGCAGTAATACAGATAATACTTTCCGTCGTTTCCCCGGCACACATCCGGTGCCCATAGGGCATGGGACCCGTCCGGATTCCGCGGGTCCTGGGTCTTTCTGTAGATAACACCCTCATAGCGCCAGTCGGAGAGGTCTGTTTCCGGCGCGGACCAGCAAACGTAATCGTTGGCACAGTAGACCTCTCCGTTGAAGCGATCGTGACTGCCGTAGATATAAAGCCGGCCGTCAAATACCCGGGGCTCGCCGTCAGGAATATACTCATAGCTGGGAAGATAGGGATTAAACACCTGCGATGCCTTTTTCGCAGGATTTGTTCCGGCAGCGTCTGTCATTTCAGTATTCTCCTTTTTTCCATAAACAAAACCCTTCTGTTTCTTTTGTGTGAAGGGATTTGTGTTTTTGTCATTGTAAACGTTCAAGTCAACTCTAAGTCAAGATTCTCCTGCTGCAGATCCGTTCCACTTGCCTGATCCCCTGCGGCCGGTGTATGATAAAACCAACGATCCGATTGAGGTAAAAAGAAAATGAAAACGGTTGATCTCTCAGGTATTTGGGAATGTTCTGTGCCCGGCCAGACCGGAACGGTCCGGCTTCCCGGAACGCTGGATGAAGCCGGTTTCGGCTTCCCGGACGATCCGTCCCGCCAGTGGAAAGCGGAAGACCTGGAACGTCTCGGTTTCCGGAAGGAAGGCGATCCCATTGTCACCAGGCTGACCCGTAAAAGGGTGTATGAAGGCCCTGCGCAGTTCAGCCGCAGCCTGTGCTGGAATCCGCCTGCCGGCTGCCGGATCTACCTGGAATGTGAGCGGACCCGTCACCTGCGGCTGACCGTAAACGGCCAGGAAGCGCCGGCCGACACGCCCGCCACGCTTTCCGCGCCCTGCGTTTTTGACATCACAGGCCTGGTGACCGGCCAGGACCGGTTCGTCCTCATTTCTGACAACAGTTATCCAGGATGGCCGCGGGATGCCATCGTCTATGCTTCCGCCGCCTCCGACGAAACACAGACAAACTGGAACGGCGTCCTCGGGTTTATCCGCCTGCGGATCGAAAAGGCGGACTTCATCTCCGGCATCCGGGTTTATCCGGAAAACGGCCGGGCAGAGATCCGGGTAGGCCTGAATTGCTCCTCGGTCCGCAGAGGCATGCTGCGCATTTCTTCTCCTGCCCTGCTGCGTGAATATGAGACAGCCATTCCGGAAAAAAACGGGGAATTTGAAATCCGCTGCATTGCAGAACTCCGTCAGGACCTGAAACCCTGGGACCTGGAGGAAGGGATCCTTTATTCCCTGACTGTCAGCGCCGAAGGCCTGGAAAGCCGGACCGTCCCCTTCGGCCCACGGACCTTCCGCGCCCATAACGGACGCCTGGAACTCAACGGACGGAAGATCTTCCTCCGGGGAGAAACCAACTGCGCCGTCTTTCCCGAAACCGGATACATTCCGACAGATCCCGCAGCGTGGACGGAAATCCTGGAAAAATACCGTTCCTACGGCGTAAACTGCGTACGCTTCCACAGTCACTGCCCGCCGGAAGCCGCCTTCACTGCCGCGGACAGGCTCGGCATGCTGCTGCAGCCGGAGCTGTCCAACTGGGATCCCGAGCATGCCTTCGCGTCGGAAGAAGCCAGGAACTACTACGGGCTGGAAGCCAGGCAGATCCTTCGCCACCTGGCAAACCATCCCTCTTTCGTGATGCTCAGTTTCGGAAACGAACTGCAGTTCAGCGGGGAAGGACGGGCCTTTGCAGAAGACCTGCTCCGGGAACTCCTCCGGGAGGATCCGACCCGGCTTTATACCGCGGGTTCCAACGCCTTCTACGGCGCGGAGGGACCAAATCCAGACGACGACTATTTCACCGCCTGCGAGGACAGGGGGCAAATGCTGCGGGCATGCTCGGCAGATTTCCAGGGCTGGCTGAACCGGGAAGGCGTAAATGCTTACCGGGATTACAACGCAGAAACAGCAAGGCTTCGGGAAATATCGGACCAGCCTTTCCTGGCCTTCGAGACCGGACAGTACGAGGTTCTTCCTGACTTCGGGCAGTGCGTGGATTATCACGGGATCACCGAACCCCGGAACCTCCTGTATATGGAGCAGCGGATGCATTCCGCCTCTCTGGAGCAAGCCTGGCCCCGGATGGTCTGCGCCACGGGGGAAAACGCGCTTGCGTGTTACCGGGCAGAAGTGGAAGCCGCGATGCGCACGGAAGGCTTCAGCGGCATCTTCCTGCTGGGCCTGCAGGATTTCCCGGGCCAGGGAACGGCCCTTGTAGGAATGTTGGACGCGCATCTCCGGCCGAAGCCCTATGCTTTCGCAAAGCCGGAGCGGTTTTCCGCTTTCTTCCGGGATGTGCTGCCGATGGCCCTGCTCCCCGGTCATGTTTTCAATACCGGAGAGGAAATCTGCTTTTCCGTCCGGATCGCCAATTACGGCAAAACGGACCTGGAAGACACCTGGTCCTGGTCGCTGGATGGGGAGGACGTTGCACTGTGCGGAACAGGAGCCTCCCTGCGCATTCCTGCCGGTTCGCTTTCCGATGCGGCGGAAGTCCGGATCCCGCCGGCCGGTCTCCGCAGGGCCGTCCGGTGTACACTGACCCTTCGGTACGGCGGAAGCAGCAATACGTATCCGCTGTGGATCTATCCGGAGGGGGAACCTTCCTGTCCGGCAGACGTGCTGGAGTGCCGGGTCCTGGACGGAAAAGCACGGCAGGTCCTGGCGTCCGGCGGCAAGGTTTTCCTCGCGCCGGACAGCACAGCGGAAGCGCTTCCTGCCTCTGTGCAGGCCCAGTTCAGTCCGGACTTCTGGTCCGTATGTACCTTTCCCACCCAGTCCGGCTGCATGGGGCAGCTCATCGACGCGGATCATCCCCTGTTCCGCAACTTTCCCACGGAAAACTTCAGCAGCTGGCAATGGAAGCCCATGGCCTGCCGCAGGGCCATCCTGCTCCCCCGCAGGATGAAGGTCATTGTCGCGGAGATGGATTCCTGCATGCAGCTCCGCCCGATGGCGCAGCTGTTTGAATGCCGCTGCGGCGGAGGGCGCCTGATGGTTTCCTCCTTCGGGCTGCACCATATGGAACAGTCGCCGAATGTCCGTGCGCTGCGAAGGGCTATCTATGACTATATGGCTTCAGAAATGTTTCAGCCGGAGGAAGAGCTTCAGCCCGAAGACGCGGCAGGGTTCCTGCCCTGCCTGCCCGGTTTTCTCCCTTCCCCCGGCATCTGACTGTCCTTACCGGATCAGTCCCGCTGCTTTCAGTTCCCGTGCGGCGGCCGCTGCAAAACGTTCCGCGCCGGCCCGCCGTGTATGGGCGTTATCCTGCAGTCCTTCCGGATACCGTTCATCCTGGCCCGGCAGGAGCTGCATGAACAGTTCCCTGCTGCCTTCCTCCCCCATGGATTCGACAATCCGGAAGCTTTCCGTGTACAGGTCGATCAGCGGAACTCCCGCTTCTTCCGCCACCTGCCGCATGACTTCAGGATATTCGCCGTGCGTCGGCTGCAGCCTTCCCTCCTGCCAGATCCGCATACAGATCGGCGTCAGCAGTACCGGTACGGCGCCGTGTTCCCGGGAAAAGCGGATAAAATACAGCAGATTGTCCCGGAACGCGCCGCGGGCGTCGCAGTAGCGCTCCGGCTTTTTTTCATTCTCATCGTTATGGGCAAACTGAATCAGAACAAGATCCCCCGGCCGGGCCTGTTCACCCACGGGGGATAACCGGCCTTCCTCCAGGAAGGTCTTTGTACTGCGCCCGGCCATCGCCAGGTTGACAATACTGCATTCCGGCAGGAAGCCTTCCAGCAGCTGTCCCCAGCCGACCATAAGGGTTTCCGCCGGATTATAGGATGCAGCGGTCGAATCGCCGCAGATAAAGATCTGCATAGGAATATGTTCCTCCGGTTTTACAGTTTTCCGGCAATCCCTTCCAGGTACTTCCGGGCGTCCTCCGCGTTTTCCGGCACCGTGTTTTCCAGCGTCATCGGGAGGTCCCGGGAAGCGGCAAAGGAGAGAAGCTGCTCATACCGCATCGATCCGAGTCCGCAGGCGCAGGCGTCCATCTCCTCCCCGTTGATCACATAGTCCTTCATGTGCAGGATTTCGATCCGGTCTCCCAGCAGGGAAACCGCCCTGCGGATGATATCCTCCGCCTGCCCGGCCGTCCGGGATGAAAGCAGGTTGACCGCATCCAGGATAACCCGCAGGTTCGCGGAAGGAACCTCCTCCAGCATCCGCGCCGCCCGCTCCGGGGTGGAAACGATATGGTACCAGACCGGTTCCACCGCCAGCAGGGCGCCGGTTTCCTCCGCGTACCGGACCACCGGCCGCAGGCTGTCCAGGAACAGCCGGAACGCTTCTTCGTTCCCGGCCGGGTCACTGAATCCGGACTCCGGGTTCGCATAGGTTTCGGTACCGACAACCCGGGCCCCGGTCATTGCCGCAAAGCGCAGGTGAGCCTTGTAGATCTCCTGCGTGGCCGCACGGCGTTCAGGGTTCGGATCAGCCAGGTTCAGGTAGCACCCCAGCACGGCGCACTCCATCCCGGCCTCTTCGAATTCCTGCCGGAAGGCAGCCGCATAATCCGGCGTCAGTTTTTCCGGTGCGTCCGTCATTGCGAAATCATCCAGCACCTTGCTCAGGGCGGTATGGGCGCAGGAAAACCCCTGGGCTTTTGCAAAGGCCAGGCGTTCCTTCAAAGTCCCGGGGGCTGTGTCATGCAGGCGAATACCGATATTCATACTGTTTTCTCTCCTCTCACAGGTTGATCCGCAAAGCACCGATCCGCTCATCCAGCCGGGATTCAGATCCCTGGACAAAAGGCGCGACAGCACTGATTTCCATGACCGGGATTCCCTCTTCGGTTACATACGGCTGACCGTCCATCAGGCTTTCCTTCCCGTTGACCCGCAGATGGGTTTCCCCGATCTGTGCCACAACCCGGTTCTCACCGGATGTCAGGGACAAGGTTCCCGCGGCCGGATCCCAGCAATAATCCAGTCGGTCCGGCGCAAGCTGCTTCATCCTTTCCAGGATACACAGCACATTGCCCCAGACCGCGCCGTTGCGGTTTACAGCCCGGACGCCCCGAAAGTCCGGTTCCTGCCCGTTGACCAGCACCTTGCACCAGTTCTCTGTCTCCGGGACATATTTCAGTGCATCCAATTCATTCACTGTGGGAATTGCATTCTCAGACGCCGGATAAACAGGCGTCCGCGGAGAATACAGATCCCGGAAACGAAAAGGGACAAGAGGCGCCGGATCGCAGGGAAGCATTTGCAGCAGGATCTTCGCTTCCGGAAGGCCGGAGGCAGAGGCGGTTACCCGGACTGTACCGGGCACTTTCCCTGCGCGAAGCAGGATCCGGTTTACGCCGCATTCCGCATAAACAAAAGGTTTCCGGATCACGCTGTCCCGTCGTCCGTTCCCGTCAAAGCGTCCGCTGTTGTATCCGCCCAGCAGTTCCGCACCGCCTTCCACCCGGAATTCAATCCTGCGGTTCGATAACGGGCAGATCCGGCCGGTCGCATCTGTAACAGCCACATCCACAAAGGCCAGGTCATTTCCGTCCGCCATCCATCCGGCCGGTGCGGTCCGAGGCTCCAACTGCAGGCAGGCCTCTTCACCGACAGTCTCCAGCCGGTCAGCACACACGCGATTGCCCTGCAGATCCAGTCCTGCGGCTTCCAAAACGCCGTGCTCAGTAATATCCACCCCCGGGAAAGTGTACACAAAGCCGTCCTCCGGCCGGTCACATTGACCAAGGAGTCGGCCGTTGACCGTAAGAATCACTTCACGGACCGGATAGGACGCGATAACGTAAACCGTTTTGTTCCGCGGATCCCGACGGAATGTCTCTTCGGTCTCCTGCCACCAGCCCTCCCGGAACACTTTCCGGTGCGCAATATAGTTCTCCGGCAGGTCTTCCGGATAATTCCAGTGGCCCAGGATTTTCACAACGGGACGGGCACTGTACAGGACACGGAAAACATCGTAACTCTGTTTCCGGACCCTGATGGCATCCACACGTCCGCTCATGCGGCCGTTCTCGCTCCAGCTCTGGCGGCCGTGCTGGGCAGAATCCGTCCAGCACAAGGCGGCGCAGGCGCTGTACAGGTTCTTTCCGGACGCGCCTCCCATCCTGTCAAAAAAGAACTCGCTGTATCCCCGGGCGTTGGCCCGCGCCAGCTCCTCGCTGGTCAGGTCGTAAAAATCCAGTCCCTTCTGTTTTCTTCCGCCTTTGCCAAGATAGCGGTTCCGGTAATCATAGTCCGGCGGGGAATAATCGTCCCAGACCCTGCGGGGCGCTTCCTCCCGGCTGAATTCTGTTTCCGTAACCGGTCCGTGTTCCGACAGGAAACGCGCAGCATGACGGTTCAGCATCGTCCCGACGTATTCGCTTTCCGCCAGAGTGTCCTCGGTATTGATCGTCCGGCATCCCATAAAGCGACCGCAGCAGGGATCCAGTTTCTCCCTGATCAGCCGCATTTCCCGCATATGTTCCGCTGAAATCACGTTGTTTCCGGCTTCCCAGAAAAACACGGACGGATGGTTGCGGCAGGCGATAATCGTATTGCGCATCAGTTCAAGCCGCTGGTTCCACTGACGGCCGAAGGTTTCTTTTTCCTTGTCGCCGGCAGGCTGGGTACAGACAATTCCCTGCCTGTCACAGGATCGGATGTCCGCGGGAGAGGCAGCCACATGCATCCAGCGGATATGGTTGGCGCCGCTTTCCCGGATCCATCGGGCATCCAGGTCATGCAGCCATTCCGGAACAATACCGCTTTCCGCCCATTCATTGGTTGACCGCTGGGCGTATCCCCGGAGCCAGAAAGGATGTCCGTTGATCAGCATCCCCCGGTCCGGATCGTAAGCTGTCTGCCGGAAACCGGTGATGATCTCTTCTGTATCCGTTTCTTTTCCGTCTGTCGTCAGTACCAGCAAAACCCTGTACAGGCAGGGCCTGGATGGTTCCCAGAACTTGAGTCCCTTCACGCAGGCTGAAAAAGACAGCACTGCTGACCTCGGTGTTTCCATATCCGGCAGCCCTTTCAGGCTTTCATCCGGGACCCACCGGCCGGTCTCTCCGTCCGGAATATAGGCGTTCTCCGGCACAACAGACAGCGGCGGCCGGAAATCCGGGAAGCAGGGTATGTTGATCTCCCCGGAAGCAAACGAGGCAAGCTCCTGTCCCTGCATGTCCTCCAGCCGCGCCATTACCCGGCAGCAGGCCGGCAACGCAGACTGATTCCGGATCTCGGCTTCAATATGGATCCTGGCGGTTCCCTTTTCAAAATCAAATTCATCTGAGTAAATGTATGTTCCTTTGCTTTGCAGGTTCGCATAGAGCGGCAGCGTCAGGTGTACATCCGGCTTAAAAACAACCCGTACCGGCTGTGAAAGGCCGCCAAGCACAGGATTGAAGTCATTGCAGTTCCAGGAAAATCCTGTCCCTTCCCGGTTCTCCGGTACCTTTTCATCCTGGCTCTGCAGATACGAGCCGGGAATCACCTGCGGGCAGTTCGGGGTTTCCGCGATGCAGAACGGAATATTCCGGGTGCTGGTATTGTCCGTAGCAACAGCTATCCGGTTCGGTCCTTCCTGCAGCAGATACGGCGTGATATCAAATCCAAAGGGACCGACGCCCATCTCATAGTACCCGGCCAGCTGGCCGTTAATCCAGACATAACAGGTCTGCCGCACTCCTTCAAAAGTAAGGAATACGCGTTTCCCCGCCTGTTCCGCAGGAATCTCCAGCGTATTCCGGTAAAAGGCACAGGTACGCCGCTGCCCGCTGCCGCCGTCTTCGATGGGTACATTGAAAAGGTCCTCCCCGTTGAAGGTGTGCGGGAGAACCACCTGTTCCCAGGTACTGTCGTCGTAATCCGGATCCGTCGGGATGCGGCCCTGCCCGTCCCGGCATTTTTCGAAGGCTTTCTCCATCGGAAAGGCGTTGGCCAGGCAGAAGCACCATCCCTGATGGAAGGTATAGGTATCAGTCGTTTTCATCTTTCATAAAAGGTATGCAGCAGGGAATGCGCCGCATTCCCGCCGCCACCAGGGCACAGATCCGGTCCGCACCGTACGCGTTGAAATGCGTTTTGTCGTCGTGTCCCTCCGGAAAATCCGGGTTTTCCCCGGGTGCAAGACGGACAAAGAGTTCTGCCGTCTTTTCCTCTCCAAGGGAAAGGTACAGCTCCCGGCTGTCCCTTTTCAGGTCGATCAGCGGCACCTGTTTTTCTTCGGCAAGTTCCCGTACCGCCCGGGGATATTCTCCATGAGTGTACAGCAGGGATCCGCCCCCTACGAAGAAACGGCGGGAAACCGGCGTCATCAGCACCGGATACGCGTCTTTCTCCAGCGCTGTTTTGCAGTACCGCCAGAGGTTCTCCTTATAGGTGGTGTCCGGATCCGTATGCCGCTCGTCGTCCTTCTCGTCGTTATGGCCAAACTGGATCAGCAGGAGATCCCCCGCCGAAAGGGCTTTTTCCACCGGTTCCCAGAGGCCTTCCTCCAGGAAACTGCGGGTACTTCGCCCGCTGAGGGCATGGTTGCGGACGCTGACGTTTTCCTTCACGTATTTCGGAAGAGCCCAGCCCCATCCGCGGAACGGAGGCTTGTTGTCTTCCACGGTGGAATCGCCGATGATATAGATGGCAGGCATATTTTTACCAGTCCTTCCAGACCTGTTTCAGGTCAATCACGCAAACCTGTCCCACGCCGTTTTCATCCGGATTGGAGAAAAGGATCTGATCGCCCTTCCGGTTGAAGGAGGGATGCTGGTGATCCGCACCGCTCTTGCAGCTTCCGGTGGAAGCAATGAACTTTGATTTGCCGGTTGCACGTTCGAAAAGAACGACGCCTTCCTGGATCGTCGTGCCCAGGTAACTGATCCGGTCCGCGCAGAGCCATTTATGATCCCGGCTGATGCAAGGATGCAGGATCTGTGTGCTTTGCGCTGCCACATCGAAATGGCGTCCGTCCTTGTCGCCGATGATGATATTTCCGGTATGGAACTCTCCCCTGCTCCCGTCCACAAATCCGGCCGGATCCAGCTTCATGATCGCCATTTCCGTTCCGTCGGAGCTCCAGACCTCATGGGTGATCCACTCGCTCGGATGCTCTACGTAATACGGACGCACATACCGTTCCTTTACGTCGAACATCCAGGTACGCTGGAAGGCGTCCCCTTCCGTTTCATGAATATAGAAAATCAGGTTCTCGTCCGACGGGCAGATCTGCGCGTGGCCCAGGCGGTAATCGCTCTGGTATACCACTTCGGCTTCCTTCCCGGGATCCATGATGACCAGGCCGTAATACTTGTTTGCCAGGTGATAGCTGCAGGCAATCCGGCCGGTATCCGCCGCTGTCAGGTGGCCTGTAATCTGGCCGCCTTTCGGAAGATCCCCGATCTTTGTCATCTGGTTGTTGGAAAGATCCACCGCATAGACTTCCGTTTCATTTTTGCAGGTGTAGCCGATGTTCTTTTCCCGGTCTGTCGCGAATCCACGGAAACTGTAATCCGTAACCCGGTCGATTTCCCCTGTCTCAACATTCGCACGGTAGCAGCCGCCGTCGGTTTTCCCTTCCAGCTGCTGTTTCATGAAGAAAAAGTATTTGTCATCCACGGAAAAGTTTTCGCAGGTGAAATAAAGCTTCGCGTTCCGTTCCGGTCCTTCCGTATAGCTCCGGATCTCATATCCGGTTACCGGATCCCTGTAAATCTTCATACCTCATTTTCCTCCTGTTACAGTTGTACGGTTTCACCCGCGGGGATACGGATCCCCGCCTGGTCATTGACCGAAATATAGCAATCCCGGGCATTGGGATTATAGACAAGGCTGTTGTCCGCCGCAAACTGCAGGCGGGCGTAATCGTCCATGCAGTCCATGAACTCTATATTGGTACAGTACCAGATATCTTCCTTCCCGCCCATCATCCGACAGAAGGATTCCATCAGGTCCCAGTTGTTTTTGTCGTCAAATTCGTAGCTGTGTCCCCATACGTACATCAGGTACAGGTATTGTTTCTTGAACAGGCCGAGAAACTGTTCCCCCAGTTCCATCAGCCTGTGGTTGTGATGGCAGGTAGCCTGCCAGCGGTAAGGATTTTCCGGCAGGCCGAAACCGTCGGAGGATCCTACCACCCGGGAATAACGGATCCCCAGCGACGGGAGCAGCTGTTCAATCTCCCGGGTCACGGATCCGTTGGGATAGCTGAGTCCGCGCACCGGATAGCCGGTCCTCTCCTCGAGGAATTTCCGGTCTTCCAGTACTTCCTGTGCCACCTCCGGAAGGGGGCAGCGGGCAATCGTAGGATGGGTTACGGTATGGCAGGCCACTTCATGGCCCGCGTACAGCGCGGGGATCTCCTCCGGCAGTACCCGGTCTCCCCTGTCAAAAAGTCCGCTGTTCAGGTGAAAGGTGCCTTTTATGCCGTTCTGATTGAAAATTTCAATTAGGCGGCGGTCCTGGGTACGGCCGTCGTCATAGCTCATAGTCAGGGCTTTATGCTTTCCTCCCGGGAAGCAGCAATAGATACGATTCATTGGATACCTCCTGATGAAGGTCGGGGCTGCCGCTGACACGGCAGCCCCGTTTAATTATGTTCAGGAAATATTACTGATGAGCAGCATGATACGCTTCGTTGTACTCAGCGGTCATCTGATCGCCGCCCATGGCAGCCCATTCATCCCAGGCAGCGCGGAGGCCGTCTTCATCGATGATACCGGCGATGTACTGAACGGCAGCATCAGAGATGATCTGGGTCAGCTGGGTTCCGAAGGCCGTGTTGGTCTCGCTCACGAAGGGATAGCAGGGATCCGTTACGGCATACTTGGTCAGCTCAGCATTCAGGTCTTCGTAGCGCTGACGCAGCTGGGTCTTCCTGCCGAAAGCGGGGTCAGCCTTGGGATTCTCCAGGTTGCCGGGAACGCCCATGCCCATCTGGTTGATGTTGTTGTGATACATCTGGGAATTCTTGGTGAATTCATCAACCTTATCTTCAGGGGTGTAGCGGAAACCGGCTTCATTCACTTCGTAGGTCAGGCCCTGCAGACCGGCGTTGATGATGGTCTGTCCGTCGGGGCTGTTGCACCAGTCAAGGAACTTCAGCACTCTGGGCAGGTCTTCTTCCTTCACGGACTTCTTCATGACGAGGATCTCGCCGTTGAAGCCGTTGCTCTGCGCCCAATGGGTGATGGTTCCGTCAGCCTTTGCCACCGGTCCGACCGTCTGGAAAATCTGCTCTTCCACGCCGGCTTCCTTCTCGAACCATTCCTGCTGACGATGCGCGTTGTCCAGGCAGTCAAACCGCATGAACGCCTTGCCGGTCCGCTCGATGTTGTCCCAGTCGGAAGTGGAGATCTGCGCGAAGTTGGGATCAATGCCGCCGATCTCGCACAGATGACGCAGCCATTTCAGGCCTTCCAGGTAAGCAGGAGACTTATGCGCAGGATAGACGTCGCCATTCTCATCCACGCCCCAGTTGTTGGGAGCGCCGTAAGCGATGGTGATGTACTTGATGGTGCCGTCGCTGTAGGAGCACATATTCAGGGCATAGGTGTCTTCGCTGTATCCGGCCAGTTTTTCCGCCAGCTCGGTCAGGTCGTCGATGGTCTTGACTTCCTTGTCAAAGCCGACCTGCTTGGCGATGTCCAGACGATAGTAGACGCCGCCGCGCGGGAACGCACGGGTACGGTAGATTCCGTATACCTTGCCGTCCACGGAGATGTTGTTGTAAATAGAGGCACTGCCGGCAGCCAGGTAGGGATAGTTGTCAGCATCCTTTACCGCATCCGTCAGGTCATAGAAGGCTCCGGCACGGGCGGAATCGATGATTCCGGGGTTCCGGGCATCCGTAGCGACCAGCAGCATGGGGGGATTGTTGTCCGCCAGGGTGGTGCTCAGGGCGTCACCGTAAGTGGAGTTGGGGCTGAATATAATATTCAGTTTTACGCCGCTTAGCTCCTGGATCTTTTCCAGAACGGGGTTGTTCTCGAAGACAAAATCGATGTCTGCGGGGAATTCGGGCAGCATAATGCTGATCTCGAAGGGTTCTTCGGCCGCGGCGAAGCTCATCACGGAGAGCAGCAGCGCCACAGTCAGAATCAGGGCAACCAGTTTCTTCATGGGGGGTTCCTCCTTTTAAATTTGTATTATTCCAGCGGCCTTTCCGGACCGCGGATAACCTTAACCTTTCAACGCTCCGACCATAACACCCTTGACGAAGTACTTCTGCAGGAAGGGATATACACACATGATCGGGACAGTGGAAACGACAATGACGGCCATCTTGATGGACTGTTCCGGCGGTTGGACAAATTCAGGATCCAAATTGTTCAGATCGCCGGCCGTCCCGTTGCTCATGATGATCAGTTCACGGAGCAGCACCTGAAGCGGCCATTTCTCCTTTGCGCCGGTCATGTAGATCATGGAGCCGAAGTAGGCGTTCCAGTGACCTACGGCATAGAAGAGGCCGAAGGTGGCCAGTACCGGCAGGGAGAGCGGAAGAACGATCTTCAGCAGGATCCCGATGTCGGTACAGCCGTCGATCGCGGCGGATTCCTCCAGTTCCTGCGGGATCCCCTGGAAGAAATTCTTGACGATCATCATGTTGTAGGCGCTGATGGCGCCAGGCAGCAAGACCGACCAGTAAGTATTCTTCAATCCGAGGATATTCGCGACCACAATGTATCCGGGAATCATTCCTCCGGAAAAGAACATACTGAAAATGACCATGTTCAGGAAAAAATTTCTTCCCCGCAGACGGTTTTTGCTCAGGGCATAAGCCATGGTGACCGTGAAGAACAGGTTGATGGCCGTACCGCAGACAGTGATGAACAGACTGTTGCCGAAACCGCGGAGGATCTTGCTGGAGGAGAAAATATAACGGTATGCGTTCACCGTAACGTCCTGGGGGATCAGGAACATCGGCCGGGTTGCGATTTCATATTCTGTTGCAAAGGAAGCGCCGACAATGTAGATAAACGGGATAATTGTGATGATTGCCACAAGCGTGACGAACGTATAGTTGAAAATATTGAACGCTATACTGCCGGGGGTTTTGTTCTGGCCTACCGGACCGGAGGATATCTTCATCTTTGAAATATCCTTGCCGTTGATGACGATGCTTTCGACGCTTTTTTTCTTTTTCATGCCCGTCACCCCTTAATACAGCCCCTGCTCTCCGAGCAGGTGGGCGATCTTGTTGGATCCAAGCACAAGTGTCACACTGACGATGGACTTCATCAGGCCGATAGCGGAAGCATAGCTGTACTGGCCCTGCTGGATACCCTGCTGGTACACGAACACATCCAGCGTCTGGGAGACTTTCCGGTTCAGGGGGTTCGCCATCAGGATCAGGTGGTCGTACCCCGTGTCCAGTACGCTGCCCATCCGCAGGATCAGCAGCAGTACGATCGTGGAGCGGATCGCCGGCAGCGTAATGTGCCACAGGCGGCGAAGCCGTCCCGCTCCGTCCACCATGGCTGCCTCATACAGCTGGGTGTCCACATTGGTCAGGGCAGCCAGGAAGATGATGGTGCCCCAGCCGGTTTCCTTCCAGATCGTCTGGCCGATGATCATCCAGCGGAAGGTATCCGGGCTTCCCATGTAGTTGATCGGATGTCCCAGCAGCTGCTGGGTCAGCTTGTAGATAATTCCTGAGGGTCCGAACATCACGAAGGAGATGGAAACTACGATCACGATCGAAATGAAGTGCGGAACATACAGCATCGTCTGCAGCGTCTTTTTATACCGCAGGTTCAGCATCTCGTTCAGCATCAGCGCAAGGATAATCGGCGCAGGAAAATAAAGCAGGATATTCATCAGGGAGAGAATCAGCGTGTTGGACAAATAATTCGTCCATGCCGGGAATTTGAAGAAATACTCAAACCACTTGAATCCGACCCACTGGCTTCCCAGTACGCCGGAGTACGGCACATAGTTTTCAAAGGCGATCACGATGCCGAACATGGGAAGATACTTGAAGACAATGAAGTAAATCAGGCCGGGAAGCAGTAGCAGGTACAGCCACTTGTCCCGCCTGACTTCTGCGCCAAGCCGGCGCCAGTAATCTTTCCCGGTTCCGTGCACCGCCCGGCGTTCAGCCGCTTTCGTCGTCATGCGCGTCTCTCCTTTCTTTTATTCGGGCCGCGTATTCCTGTTCATCAGTTCTGTCAGCATCAGGAAAGTCAGTCCCTGTCCGTATGCGGTAGGTGTCACGATAATATCTTTATAATGCTGCAGGTTATGCCCCATACCGGTACCTCCGGAAACGCCCTGCACCGCGCCGGTCTCGTCAATCTGTCCCAATACGGCATTCGCGGAGAGCATTCCCATCTGCTGGTAGGGTTCCTGCGGAAGCCATCCCAGCCGGATCCCTTTCAGCACGCCGTAGGCAATCGCCGCCGTCGCGCTGGTTTCGCAATAGGTTTCCTCCACATCGATCAGCGTCGTGTAGAGCCCGTTTACCCGCTGGTATTTCCACAGGGCCAGCACCTGGTCGGTCCAGGCGGAACGGATCATGCGCATGGCGGCATTTTCCCGCTTCGTAATGTCGAACAGTTCGATGGCTGCAACAGTGAACCATGCGTTTCCCCTGGCCCAGAAGGCTTCCGCGAAATTGTGCCTCCGGTCAAACGTCCATCCGTGGTAGAACAGGCCGTTCACCTTGTTCTGCAGGTACCGGATATGGATCAGGAACTGGTATTCCGCCTCATCGATCAGCTCGGGCCGGTTCAGCACCACGCCGGCCTTGGCCAGGAAAAGGCAGACCATGAAAAGCGTATCGCACCAGAGCTGCTGGTAATGTTTGTTCCATACCGTGCAGTGCTGCAGTCCGCCGTATTCCGTCCGCGGCATCTCCTTCAGCACCCATTCCAGCCAGCTCTCGATTTCGGGAAGGTACTTCTCGTCCTTCGTTTCGTCATACAGGCAGGTCAGCGTCAGCACCGGGGCTACGGTATTTACGTTGCGGTGCGGTTTCTCCGCCCTGGAGAGCATATCGTCATACCAGCCGGTGAGGTAATCCAGCACGCTGCTGTCCCGGTCCTGCAGGTAGGTCTTGTAGATTCCGTAAAGCGCGACGCCCGTCGGCCATTCCCAGTTGTTCATGGTCAGATGGCCGCGGGAAGGATCGTTTCCGTCCGCGCGCTGCAGCATACCCAGAACCCGGTCCGCTGTCTGACGGTAGGTCTCACCCATTGATCATCACCCGCCTGGATTTATTTGCCACTGCAATGATAGCGCTTACAGTATAAACAACTTCCATTGATATGTCAATATGATATTGAAAATTTACCAAAAAATATATTTTTATCTTGCATTGCCGGAAAAGACACGATATAATGATAGCGCTTTCATATGATATGTAACCGTTTTTACATACAAATTCATGTCCCTGCGGAACAGGAGGAACGCCATGAACAGCGAGAACATAACGATCTATGACATCGCGTCGGAAGCCGGGGTTTCCATCGCCACCGTCTCCAGGGTACTGCGCGGTGAATCCAACGTATCCGAGTCCACCCGCAAAAAAGTCCAGGATGTCATCGATCGCTGCAACTACCGTCCCAGTTCCATCGCCCGGGGCATGACCAGCAAAACGACCCATTCCCTGGGCATCATCCTGCCCAAACTGCTGAATCCGCATTATGCCATGATCTTCACCGGGGCCCAGGAGGAGGCCCGGAAACTGGGCTACACCATGAGCCTGTTTCCCTGGTCCAGCCTCGATACCAGCGAGTACAATCCGGCCACCATGCTGGCGGAACGGCGCCTGGACGGGTTGATCGTTTGTGTGGAATACCTTCCCCCGGGCCACAACGAACTGGTACTTTCCGCGCTCCGGGATCTCCGGCAGTATATGCCGGTCGTCCTGATCGGCTGTGTTCCCCCTTCCTATGATTTTCCTTCCGTCACCAACAACAGCGCGGCAATGATGCAGGAAATCGTCGGATACCTGACTTCCCTGGGGCATGAAAAGATCGCCTTCATCGGCGGTGTGGAAGAAGACCAGGATCCCCTGCGCCGGGATGTCGGTTATGAAAACGGCCTGCAGGACGCACGCCTGCCGTATACCGCATCCTACAGGATCTACTGCAAGGGTACCGCGGAAGAGGGCCGTGCCGCGCTGGACAGAATGCTTTCTTCCCTGAAGCCGGAGTACTGGCCCACCGCGGTCATCGCGCTGAACGACCTGGTTGCCATGGGATGTATGGCGGCTGCCCGGGAGCACGGCCTTTCCATTCCGGATCAGCTCTCCCTTGTCGGGTGCGATAACCTGTTCTGCGCGCCGTACCTTACACCGTCCCTGACAAGCATCGACACCCGCCAGCAAACCACAGGCGCCCGTGCAGTCCAGCTGCTGATCAGCGGCGAAAACAGGAAGGAAACCGCCGGCTGGGAACTCGTGAAACGGGCGTCCTGCGCCCGCGTCCAACCGTAACAGATCATGATTTAAGAATGGAGGAAAAAGGAATGGAACGTTTTGCCTGGAAAGGACGGATTAAGCCCGGCAAGCAGGAAGAATACAAACGCCGGCACGATGAAATCTGGCCGGAAATGACAGCCCTGCTGAAGGAAGCCGGCATCCGGAACTATACCATCTGGAGCGACGGCCGGGATGTATTCGGATACTATGAATGTGAAAAAGGAATCGAATTTGCCGAGAAAACCCAGGCCGGAAGCCCTGTGGTGGACCGGTGGAACGATTACATGGAAGATGTGCTGGACCTAGTCATGGACCCTGAAACCGGCGCCCAGCCGAAACTGCAGCTGATGTTCAGGATGGACTGATCCCTGTGCTGACGTGAACAGAAGAATCCGCCCGGTGCATGCATCCGGGCGGATTTGTTATGGGCATGGAATTTAAGACAGTATTTCATCGATCCTGCGGAGTTCCTCATCCGTCAGCGGAGGAGCGTCCAGGATTGCGGCATTGTCCAGGATCTGCTCCGGGCGGCTGGCGCCGATCAGGGCCGACGTAACCACCTCATCCCGCAGCACCCATTGCAGCGCGAGATGATGCAGTTTCTGTCCCCGGGCGTCCGCAATTTCTTTTAGCGCCCGCACTTTTCTCATGGTATCTTCCGTCAGGCTTTCAGGTTTCAGGAACCGATTGTCCCTGGCCATTCTGGAATCGGAAGGAATTCCTGCAAGATATTTGCCGGTCAGCATTCCGCCTGCCAGCGGCTGGAATACAATGCAGCCGACCTGTTCCTTTTTCAGGACTTTGGTAAGGCCGTTCTCGATATGCCGGTCCAGCATGGAATAACGGGGCTGATGGATCAGGCAGGGCGTACCGAGGCGCTTCAGTTCCCGGACGGCAGCTTCCGTCTGTTCCGGTCCGTAATTGGAAATCCCCGCGTACAGCGCTTTCCCGCTCCGTACAATCTGGTCCAGGGCGCCCATGGTTTCCTCCACCGGCGTTTCGGGATCCGGCCGGTGATGGTAGAAAACATCCACATAATCCACCCGCATCCGCTGCAGGCTCTGGTCGATACTGGAGATCAGGTATTTCCGGCTCCCCCAGTTTCCGTAGGGTCCCTTCCACATGTCGTAACCCGCCTTGGTGGACAGGAACAGCTCATCCCGGTGGGGACGCCAGTCCTCATCCATCAGGCGGCCGAAATTCCGTTCCGCCTCACCGTAAGGCGGACCATAATTGTTAGCCAGGTCAAAATGGGTGATGCCGCAGTCAAAGGCAGTACGGAGCATCGCCTGCTGGGCGGTATGCGGCGTAATGTTCCCGAAGTTGTGCCACAGTCCCAGCGACAGGACCGGCAGCCGGACGCCGCTGTTTCCGCAGCGGCGGTAGATCATCCGGTCATAGCGGTTTTCCGCGGGTGAATATGCCATTTCAGCATACCTCCTTCTTTCATCCGGCAGGAATGAACTTCATTTCCAGTGCTTCCAGCCGGACGGAACAGTTCCCGCCCGGGAAGCGAACTTCCGTTTCCATCGGCTGGTCGCTGTTGTTCATGACGACAAGCGTCCGGCTTTCCGGATACCAGGCGCATTCCGCCATATACTGGTCCGTCAGTCCGGCGGTACTGCCGTCCGCTCCGGTCAGGAACAGGATCATCCCGAGCAGCATCCGGGCGCCGGCCGGCGTATAGAAGAAGTTCCCCATATAGACGGCTTTGCCCTTCCCGAAGGAATGGAGCGTCAGGACCGGCGTGTCCCCGCAGGCGTTCAGCACTAGGGTTCCGGGATCCGTCAGCCGGATTCCCTCCGTCTTTCCGAGGGATTCCCCGGCAACAAAAAACGGGTCCGACATTTCCGTGGCAAATTCCCAGGGCATATGGCAGGCACAGGATCCGTCGTCCTGGTCCACGCCCAGTATATGGGCGAGGGCAAAACGCGTGTCCCTTCCTTCCGAAGCGGAAGGTTCCCCGACGCCGATCAGGCTTCCGCCCTCCCAGACAAAACGCGTCACTTCGCTGACAACCTCCGGGGATTTCCAGGCGTCCCCGCCGCTCCAGGCATCCCCTGCCCGCCCGGCATTGATCAGGACATCCGCCTCCCGCAGGGCGCCCTTCCGGACATCCTCAAAATCAATGAACTTCACCTTCACCGGAAGGCCGGCCAGGGCCTCGTTTACATGGATCAGCGGATTCCGGTCCGTCTCGTGGAAATGGCCGGACAGCGTCCAGGAGCGCAGTGAGCCCCAGGTATGTAGCACGGCCACCGTCACCGGAAGTTCCGCGGGGGCTCCGTGGGCGTGCAGGTCTTTCAGCCGCCGGAACGCTTTCGCCATTTCTTCAATCGTATCGTTGAAAGCGTCCTGTCCGATCGTCAGGTGCAGGTAGCCTCCCAGGCCGATCCGGTCCACAGCCTGCCTTGCCAGTGCCCTGCGCACGTGCAGCCAGTAGGCTGTGGCATCCTCTTCCGGATGTCCCCCTTCCGAGAAGGTCGGCAGTCCCCCCAGTCCCACCGGGAAAAGATACGGATGGAACCGCAGCTCATGTACAGGTACTTCTGCCCCTGCGCACAACCTGCACTCAAAGCCGGAGAACACGCATTTGATCAGCCCGTCAAACCCGATGGAGGCAAAATATTTTCCGTAGGGTTCCATGCCGACCCAGCTGTCATCGTAGAAAACATACGCCTCCTTGCCGAAGGAGTGGATAATTTCCACCAGCACCTTCGCTTTTTCCGCCACAAAGCGCTGGATGAAGTCCATATAATCCCGTTTGTGCGCGGTCGGCGGCCGGTGGGTCGCCTGCAGTTTTCCCCTGTTGATGAAATCCTCCGCCGTCAGCGCGTATCCGTATTCCCTTTCAAAAGCCTTCAGGGCGGCAGGACTGACGGTGAAATCGTAGCTGGCCCAGTCAACAAAACGGGTCCGCCGGCGCAGGTCGCTTCCGAAAATCCATACGAAGTTGTAGAACAGGGAGGTCAGCCGGACGACGTTCGTATCCGGATTGTTCCTGCACCAGTCCCGAAGCCATTCCTGCAGGTAATCCCATGCCGCGGGATGGCGCGGGTCCAGCTGGCGCAGGTGCTCGCTCTCCCAGTGATTGGTCGTATGGTTGTACATGTTGATCTCTTCCCAGATGCGCCACGCCAGGAAGGACACGGAATACCGGTGGTACGGAACGCAATGGCGCACGGTGACCCGGCCCTCCGCGTATTCCCATTCATTCCCGGAGAGCAGGCGGTTTTCCGTCCTGTCCCAGACCTGCCAGTATTCCATTGCCTCCGCGGAATCGTTCAGGGCAAACTGTTCCTCAAAGTAACCTTCCAGCGGGAGAATCTCCAGCGTATCGGATACAGCTGTCCGGGGTTCTGAAAACAGGAAAGACTGCTGCTGCGCGTCCGGATGCGCCAGGGCAAACGCGTTGTGTTCCCGGATAATGCAGATCGTGGAATAGATCCGGTATCCTGCTTCCGTGATCTCCGGGGAAAGCTTTGTTCCGTCAGAATCACGAATTACGTCCGCTCCCCATTTCCGGGCCATTTCCAGCGTCAGCTTTTCATATCCTGCTTCTCCGGGCAGGGTGAAGCCGCCTTTTGTGAACAGATCCATGGTTTGATCCTCCGCTTTCCGCAACTTTTTTCAGGTCTTCCGGGGCAAAAGAAAGGAGAGGCCGGAGCCTTTGGGCTCAGGCCCCTCCCTGTTTTTTGGTTTTTTCAGGAGAGATTATTTGTCAAGAACCACTTCTTCAGCAGTCTGGTTGAGCAGCTTCGTGGAATTGCCGGCCTTGTAGGCTTCCAGGCGTTCCTCGGCCACAGCCTGGTAACCGGCCTCTGCGTATTCCTTCGCCAGCTGATCGTACAGGGCGTCGAAGTCCTCCGCCGGGCACATGGTCAGCTTGTCACGGAATTCCTTGTACTTTTCGACCAGGGTAGTCTGGAATTCGCCTTCAGCTTCCATGGCAACGCCGAACTTCGCGTTGTCGATGGCCCAACCGGCGTCACGGACCTTGCACTTGTCGTTGTACCACTTGACCACATCCGCGGTGAAGTCCTGGGGCAGGTCGTGGGGCAGGTTGTTCTTGATCATGTCTTCGATCGTACCGGCCTGGCGGGCTTCAATGGTCACGCACCAGTAGTCCTTGTTGTTGTTGAAGCCCATCTTGCTTTCGCCGCTGTAATCGGAAACAGACACGGGCAGGCCGTTTTCATCCAGGTTGTAGTTCTCCCCTTCAATACCCCACTGGAAGGTGAAGAGGTTCTCGGACTGGGTCAGCCATTCCATGTACATCCAGGCGGCCTTCAGCTGGTCTGCCGTCGCGTCCTTGGAGAAACCGACGATCATTCCGAAGGGGTTATCGGTCCGGTAGCCGGGGGTGGTGCCGGCTGCTGCGTCAACGCTTCCGTCCACGGGAACGATGGCCAGCTTGGCATCGGGATTCGCTTCATAGAAAGCGGTCAGCCAGTCCATGGCGGCGGAGATGTATCCGGAATAGGAATAGGCTTTGCCGTTGATAAAGTTGGCCTTTTCATCCTCGGAGTTGGTCAGGTAGTACTCGGGATTCAGCAGGCCCGCGTTGAACTTGTAGTTTTCATTCTTCAGGAACTTTTTGTTGGGTTCCCATCCGAGGGAAGGAATGTTGTAGTCGCCGTACATGACCCACTCTTCCTCGTTCAGGGGCCAGGTGCGGAAAGCGTAGTTCTGGTCGGAACCGACGCCTGTCACCATGGAACCGCCGCAGGGATACTCGCAGATGCCGGCTTCCTTGATCTTCAGCATCGCTTCGTTGTACTCGGTGGTGGAGGTAGGCACATGGTCATACCCGACCTGCTCCAGCCAGTCCATACGGACGAAGGTCTGGAAGGTATAGGAGGTGTCATAGTAGGGACGCAGGGCGGCGGCAAAATAGGTTTCGCCGTTGATCTGGGTGTAGCCCAGCTGGTTGTTTTCCACCATCCGGTTGTAGTAGGTGGGGGCAACCGCCGCGAAGTCGTCCATATTGAAAGTGGCCAGGTAGCCGTCCGCTGCCCACTGGGAAACCTTCGGATAGTCATATTCCATCATGACGGTGGGCAGATCATCCGCCGCGGCCAGCATGGAATACTTGTTCATAACATCGGAACGGGGAATGGCAACGTACTTCACCGTAATGTTGTACTTGTTGCCGAAGTTTTCCTGGATCCATTTGGTCCAGTAGTTGTCTTCCACCGGGGGCACGCCTTCCTGGCCGCGGTCATATACCGCGACTTTGATGGTAACGTTCTCCGCAAAGGGAGCCCAATCGGCAGGGACGTCCGCGGAAGCAGCGGGCACGATAGCCAGCAGCATCATCGCGGCAAGGACGAGAGCAAAAAACTTTTTCATGGGTCTACCTCCTTTTTTATCTGATTCAGCCTGTTTCACAGGCGTAAATCCATGGTTAATTTCGGATTTTTTCGACCGCCAGTGGCGGATGCTTCGAAAAACCCTCATCCTTTGACAGCCCCGATCATGACGCCCTTCACAAAGTACTTCTGCAGGAAGGGATAGATGCAGATGATCGGGATCGTGGCAAACATAATGCAGGCAGCCTGGAGTACCTCCGGGGTGCTCTTGACTTCAATCGCTTCGGACAGGGTCGCGTTCTGCGCCTCAGTGGCGGAAGACACCAGCTGGTAGAGCTTGTACTGGATCATTTTGTATCCTTCGGACGTAATATAGTATTTGTTGTCCGCGTACGCGTTCCACCGGCCCACCGCATAGAAGAGCGACAGGGTCGCGATAATCGGCAGGGACAGGGGCAGCACGATCCGGAAAAGGATCTGGAAGTTGTTGGCCCCGTCCAGGAAGGCAGCTTCCTCCAGGGTGTCCGGAATCGTGGACTGGAAGAAGTTCTTCATGATCAGCATGTTATAGGACGAATAAATCAGCGGCAGGATCAGCACCCACATATTGTTCAGGAGGTGCAGATCCTTGTACAGCAGATAGGTGGGAATCAGGCCGGCGTTGAAATACATGGGGATCATCAGCAGGAAGGTGAAGAAAGCGCGTCCTTTCAACCGCTTCTTGCTGAGCGGATAGGCGGCACAGATACAGGTAATCATGCCCAGTACGGTAAAAATGACCACCACCATCACGCTGTAAAGGAAGGAGTGGACCAGGCTGCCGTCCTGGAAGATGGAGGTATAGGCATCAAAATTGATTCCGACCGGCCAGAGAACCACCGCCCGCTGCATCACGGCAGTATTGCTGGAAATGGATTTGGCTGCCAGGTGGATAAAGGGCAGGATACACGTAAGGCAGAGAATGACCAGGACCAGGATAATCAGGAAATCACCGACTGTGAACTTGTGGATCGCGTGGGAACCGTCGTTGACGGTGCTGTTGTCGAAATCCCGTTCTTTTGCTTTCGCCACTCCATCCACCTCCTTACAGCAGCCCGTCTTCGCCGAGCGCTTTGGCGAAGCGGTCGCTGACCAGCACCAGCAGGAGCCCTGTCAGTGACTGGAAAAGGCCGACGGCAGTAGCCATGCTGAATTTGCCGTTGGAAAGACCTTTCTCATAGACATAGATAGCCAGCTGATACTGGTAATCCCGGACCTGGGTGTTTCCGAACACATCCAGCCGTTCGAAATTGCTGCCCATAATCCTGCCAAGATTCATGATCAGCAGAATTACGATGGTGGAACGGATGCCGGGCAGCGTGATATGCCAGATGCGCTGCATCCGGCTGGCGCCGTCAATCATGGCGGCCTCGTACAGTTCGCCGGAGATGCCGGTGATTGCCGCGAGGTAGATAATCGTGCCCCAGCCCATTCCCTGCCATACGCCGATCAGCAAGTACGTCACAGCCCAGGCGTTTTTTTCCGTCAGGAAAGGAATTCCCTTCCCGATCCATCCCCACTTCATCAGCAGGACGTTCACAATCCCGGAATTGGGCTTGAAAAGCTGGTAGGCAACGGAACCGATAATGACCCAGGAAAGGAAGTGCGGCAGGTAAAGAATGGTCTGCGTGGTTTTCTTGAACCTTGGAAACCGCAGTTCATTGAGCATCAGCGCCAGGATAATCGGCATGGGGAAGGAAACCAGCAGGTCCAGGAGATTGAACACCATGGAATTGGTCAGCGCTTTGATAAAATCCTTGTCGGCAAAAACCTTCTGGAAGGTCTGCCAGCCGACCCATTTGCTGCCGTCATATCCCTTTGCGGGCTTGTAGTCCATAAAAACCATCCGCAGGCCCGGATAGGCCGCGTAGTTGAAAATGATCACCAGGAGCACCGGAAGCAGCAAAAGAAGATAGAGGTGCCAGTCGCGCCGGAACGCTTTCCGCCAGCTGGTCCGTTCGCGCAGGGACGGCTGTATGGCTTTTGCCCTCATTGCGGTTCTCCTTCCTTTGTGATCTCTTCCCTTCCATGTATAATTATTATAAAATCCGTCCCCCTGTTGCACAATTCCAATTGCGTTGATAAACTGACTGATTTCAACCATTAACTCGACACTTGTTCGTACAAAAACGGTTGAAAATGTCAAATCCGGAACTATTTTTCCCGTTTTCCAATTGTTTCTTCTGCTTTGACTTGTCAAAAACAACCGTTTCCGGTATACTCGTTCACAAAAGGAGGCGACCGCATGGCCAGGCCGAGGCAAAGTATTATCGAATACCGCAGCTATGACTTCCCCGGAAGCCTTCCCATCCAGATCCACAACCGGATGAACTGGGAAATCAGTTCTGTAAAAAGCAATCGACTGCACATCCACAACTGTTTTGAGATCGGGCTGTGTCTTTCCGGCAGCGGCAAAATGAATTTCGGCGAGAAGGAAGTCTCCTTCCGCAGCGGCGATGTGCTGTTTGTCGCCCGCAACGTTCCCCACACCACCTGGTCGGATCCCAGTACCGGCAGCGTCTGGAAATATATCCATATGGATCCGGAACGGCTGCTGGGGGAAACCGCGGCGGAGAAATCCCTCTCCCCCCAGAAGTTCCTTCAGATGCTTTCAGACTGTCACCTGATCCTGCCTTCATCAGCCTGTCCGTGGGCCAGGTCCATGACGGAAACCGTTCTCACGGAAGCCGCCCGGGAAGCCCCGGGATATGCAACGGTAATTCATGGCGTCTGTGAAGCGCTGTTTTTCACGCTTTTCCGGGTTTACGCCACGGAGAAAGAACAGGAAGGAACTTCTTCCTTCCTGTATTCCGGGCTTTCCCCGGCGCTGGAATATGTCAGCCGCCACTACATGGACCAATTTCCTCAGGAACAGCTGGCGGAATTATGCCACCTGAGTCCGACGCATTTCCGCCGAAGGTTTCAGCAGCAGCTGGGAACCAATCCCCTGTCCTATCTGCATCAGGTGCGCATCATGAAAAGCTGCGACCTGCTGCGCAGCACAAACCTTCCCATCTCGGAAATCGCCGAGAAAGTCGGTTACCAGTCCCTGAGCTGCTTCAACCGGCACTTCATTGAATTCAACCGGTGTACGCCTTCCGAATGGCGGAACCTCCGGAATGACACGCAGCGGACCACCACCGTCGGACTGGCAGGGTGGGACCGTCCTGAGACAGCGGATGAGATCAGTATCCGAAACCAGCGGGACAGGCTGGGAGGCGCGGTGAAAGGCGCCCGCAGTTCCCGGAAAGGAGCCGGCAATGAATAAAGCTGCAGTTTACGAACAAACCGTCACGATCCCCACCTACCGGACAGGCGCTTATGAGAAAAACCCGCTGTTCATCGAAAAGCGGGCATACCAGGGGTCCACAGGCAAGGTGTATCCCCTTCCGATCTGCGAGAAAATCAGTGATGTACCGGAGGATGTGCAGTATAAAGCCGTTATCCTGGAAAACGAGTACCTGTACGTCATGATCCTGCCCGAACTGGGCGGCCGTATCCAGAGGGCCCTGGATAAAACCAACCAGTATGATTTCGTCTATTACAATCACGTAATCAAACCCGCGCTGGTCGGCCTGGCAGGGCCGTGGATCTCCGGCGGCATTGAGTTCAACTGGCCGCAGCACCACCGTCCTTCCACCTTCATGCCGGTGGATTACCGTTGCAGTGAAAACCCGGACGGCTCCGCCACGGTTATCCTCGGTGAAACAGACCGCATGTACGGAACAAAGAGCAACGCCGCCGTCACCCTGTACCCCGGCAAAGCCTATATTGAAATCCGGGGAAGGCTGTTCAATCCGACGGATTACCCGCAGACTTTCCTCTGGTGGGCCAATCCAGCCGTTTCCGTCAATGATCATACTTTTTCCGTTTTTCCGCCGGATGTGAATGCGGTGATGGACCACGGAAAGCGCGCGGTCTCCACCTTCCCCATCGCCACAGGCGAATATTACAAGGCCGACTATTCAGCGGGCGTGGATATTTCCCGCTACAGGAACATCCGGGTCCCCACCTCCTATATGGCCGCGCATTCGGACTTTGATTTCGTCGGAAATTTCGACGAAAGCCGGGACGCCGGTCTCATCCATGTGGCGGATCACCATATCAGTCCCGGGAAAAAGCAGTGGACCTGGGGCTGCGGTGATTTCGGCAGGACCTGGGACAGGAACCTGACGGACGCCGATGGTCCGTATATCGAGCTGATGACCGGCGTGTTCTGTGACAACCAGCCGGACTTCTCCTGGCTGAAACCGCATGAAGAAAAGAATTTTACCCAGTATTTCATGCCGTACAAAACCGTCGGGCGCGTATGCAACGCCACACGGGATGCGGTGCTTGGCGTTGACTACCTGGATGAAGCCGGGAACATCCTGGAACAGGATCCCTTCGCCGCCGGCCGGGAAGCTGCCGAATCATTCTGGGACCGTGCTTCCGCCGCCCGTGTCAAGGTTTACGCCAGCGGCGAATATCCCGGCGCGGAAATCGTTGTTTTGTCCGGCGGAAAGGAAATCCTGCGCGAACGTGCAGACCTTTCGCCCCGGCAGGCCTTTATCGGAACCATGAAAAACCTCCGCGACTGCACCGTCACCGTCACGGACTGCAAAGGAGAGGTCCTGTGTGAATACAGGGAATATGTGAGGGAAAACCGTCCCGTGCCCGAACCTGCCGAGGCACTGAAACCGCCCCGGGAAATCGGCTCCGTCGAGGAACTGTACCTTGCCGGGCAGCACCTCGAGCAATACCGCCACGCCTCTTTCCTGCCTGCGGATTACTATCTGGAAGGCCTGCGCCGGGATCCGACGGATATCCGCCTGAACAATGCCTACGGGCTGTATCTGCTGCGCAGCGCGCGGATCCGGGAGAGCATTCCTTACTTTGAGGCTGCCATCCGGAAACAGACCTGGCGCAATCCGAACCCCTATGCCGGGGAAGCATATTTCAACCTTGGACTGGCCCTGGAAGCACTGGACCGGCTTCCTGAAGCATATGACGCCTTCTACAAAGCTGTCTGGAGTGCCGAAACCGCCGGACCCGCCTGGTACCACCTGGGCTGCATCAGCCTCCGCCGGGGCCGTCCCGCGGAAGCCCTGCATTTCGCGGAGGAAAGCCTGCTTCGCGGCTGGCACGATATGAGAGCCCGCAGCCTGAAAGCCTCCGCAATACGAAGGCTCGGAAAGGATGATGCGGAATACCGGCTTTTCCTGGAGGAGAGCCTGACCGTCGATCCCCTGTATATGCCCCTGCTGTTCCGGAAAGAAGGAACGGACGCCTTCCTCCGGGTTGCCGGAGGAAGGCCGGAGGATTATCTGATCACTGCCTATGAATTCCTCCGTTCCGGTTGCCCGGAAGACGCGGCGGAAGTCCTCTCCGCCTGTCCGGCTGAAATGCCCCTGAAGTATTACGCCCTGGCTTTCGCGCAGGGAAAGGCGGGACATCCGGAATCTGCTGATGCATATGCCCGGAAAGCGGAACTGCTTCCCACTGACTTTTGTTTCCCTTCAAGGCCGGAGGAGTTTCCGATCCTGGAGTACGCGGTTTCCATCCTGGGTGCTGCGCCGAAGGCGCATTATTACCTGGGTGAGTTCCTGTACGACAAAAAACAGTACGAAGCCGCCATCCTGCACTGGCAGGCAGCAGTCCGGGAACAGCCGGACCTGGCTCCCGCCCACCGAAACCTGTCCATCGCATACTATAATCACGGGGTCCGGAAGCTGGCCTTCGGGGAGATTGCGGAAGCCGTGCGCCTGGAGCCGGAAAACAGCCGTTTCCTGCTGGAGAAGGACCAGCTGATGGACCGCCTGGACCGTCCGGTGAAGGAACGGCTGGCTGTCCTGGAGTCGCACCGGGAAATCCTCCCGGACCGGTGTGCCCTGATGCTTGCATATATCCGCCTGCTGAACAGGGACGGGCAACATGAAAAAGCCCTGGACCTGCTGATGAACTGTACCTTCCACGTCTGGGAAGGCGGCGAAGGCAAGGTGGCGGACGAATACAAGACGGCGCTCTTTGCCCTGGCGGAAAAGGCGCTGGCAGACGGGCGGCCGGAGGAAGCCGCCGCGTACGCTTCACGGACGCTCTCCTATCCTCCCAACCTCGGCGAAGGCAAGCTGGACAATGTTCCGGACAACCGGGCGTATTACCTGATGGGCTGCGCGTTCAGGGCGCAGGGAAATATCCCGGAAGCCGCGAAATGCTTTGCCCGGGCTGCGGAAGGCTCCCAGGAACCGGAACCTGTCCGGTATTACAACGACCAGCCCTCCGACTATATTTACTGGCAGGGACTTGCCTTCTGCGCCCTGGGAAACACGGAAAGCGCGAAACGCTCTTTCCACCAGCTGATCACTTTCGGCGAGCGTCATATCTTCGACCGGGTGGAATATGACTTCTTTGCCGTATCCCTGCCCGAGCTGGAAGTGTATCAGGACGATATCCGGAAACGCAGCGAGGATTACTGCCGGCGCATGACAGAGCTGGGCCGCAAAGGCCTACAGGAAATGAAATGCCATGAATCCCGGTAAACCTTCCCACCCGGGCTGGTACTGTTGAAAGCTGTGCCGGTACATGGTATAATCTCCCCGCTTCCTGCCCTGCAGCCGCTGCTGTCCGGGTATGGCGGCAATCCCGCAGCAGGGATTCCATGATCATCCGACAATTCAACAAACGCCCGCGATCCTGTCGCGGGTGTTTTTACGGGATCGGACAACAAGGAAGGAATACCATCATGATGAAAAGGGTTTTCACTTTTCTGAAAAAGGAAATGATGCTGACGCTGTCCCTGCTGGCCGCGGCGGCAGCGCTGATCATCACGCCGCCTTCGGCGCAGCTCCTCAGTGATATCGACTGGCATACGCTGGGAACGCTTCTGATGATGCTGTGCGTCCTGGAGGGATTCAAGCAGGAAAATGTTCTCCGCCCGCTGGTCGGCCTTGCCGGCAACCTGAAAAAGATGACTTCCCTTTCCCTTTTCCTGATCTTCGGCGTTTTCTTTTCTTCCATGTTCGTAACCAACGATGTTTCGCTGATCATCTTTGTCCCGCTGACCATCATGCTGTTCCGGGACGGCGGAAAGGAAAGATACATCCTTCCGGTCATCACTATGGAGAATATCGCTGCAATCCGCGGATCTCTCCTGATGCCCTTTGGCAGCCCCCAGAATCTTTTCCTGTACGGAAAAGCCGGCGTCAGCACAGGACATTTCATGCTGCATATGCTGCCGCTTTGTGCAATGTCCGCCCTGCTTCTGATTGTATTTGTATTTATCCTCTTCCGGAAAAACCCGAAGGAAGAGATTTCCGCTTCTGCGGAACGGATGCCCTGGTCTCCGGACGGGAAAATTCGCCGGATCGGCTACGTCTGCCTGTTCGTGCTGATCCTGGCAGTCATCGTCACCCGAACTTCGCTGTGGCCCTGGGCCGTCGGAATCGTACTGGCCGGCATGCTGATCCTGGACAGGAAGATCCTCCTGAAAGTGGATTACGTGCTGCTGGTAACCTTCCTCTGCTTCTTTATCTTTTCCTCTTCCATCGCCGCCAACCCCGGTATTTCCGGTTTCCTGAAAAAAGCGGTCGCCGGTTATGAATACTGGTGGAGCATCGGGGTCAGCCAGGTCATTTCCAACGTCCCGGCCACCATCGTACTCTACCCGTTTACGGAAAACTTTTCAGGCCTGATCTACGGTGCGGATACCGCCGGCCTCTGTTCCCTGATCGGTTCGCTGGCTTCCGTGATCAATTACCGTATCTATGTACGGGAGTATCCGGGCCGGGGAAAAGCTTTCATTAAAACCTTCACCCTGATCAGCTGGGCTTTCTTCCTGATTGTCGTCATTCCCGGTTTCCTGCTGTCCGGCTGGTCTTTCTTCTGACAGGAATACAGCAGACTCAGAATTTCTTTCTGATCGTCAGGATATTGCAGTTGCCCGTATACCGGTACTGCATGTCGTCCATGCTCTTCTTGACCAGGTAAATACCCAGTCCGCCGATGGAACGGTCCTGGGCGGAAAGCGTTACATCCGGATCCGGCTTGGCCAGCGGATCAAAAGGCATGCCGCCGTCCATAAAGGTTATGGAGATACCTTTGGGATCGTGTGTCTCCTCCAGCCGGATAATCGCGCTGCCCGGTTTATCCCCGTAGGCATAGCTGGCAATATTGACAAAGATTTCTTCCACAGCAATATCCAGCTGGGCCTGGACTTTCAGGGGGCATTCCCAGCGTTCAAGATGTTCATCCAGGAAGCCGAGAACCTGGTTCATGTTCTCCCTCCGGGCTTCGACCCTCAGTTCATCCTTGTTCTGGGGTCCCTTATATTCCATCACCAGCATGGTAATATCATCGAACTGGGGTGCATCACCGACAAAGGTGTCAATGTCGTTCCGGAGGGTCTGCATCAGCACCCTCGCTTCTTCATTCGGCTGCCTGTTCAAAGATGCAAGCATCCGTTCATTGCCGAAGAGCTCCCCTGCAGCATTGGTTGCCTCCGGAACGCCGTCCGTATATACGAAGAGGGCGTCCCCGGGGTTGAGCTGGAACTCATGCTGCCGGTAACGAATCCCCGGCATCACACCAACCGCGGGCGAATGTTTGTATACAACCAGTTCAAAGTTCCCGTCGCCCCGGCGGACCACCGGATGCTCATGGCCGGCGTTAACTGCCCAGCCCTTGCCGGTGGAAATCTCAAGGATACCCATCCATACGGTCACAAAGAACTCTTCATCGTTTCCTTCACAAAGCTGGTTGTTCACGTTCAGGAGAATGTCAGAGGGGCTGTCCCCCATCAGTCCCCGGTTCTTGATCAGGGTCTTGGCAATGACCATGAACAGCGCTGCGGGAACCCCCTTGCCGGACACGTCCGCCACAACCATGGCCAGATGATCCTCATCCACCAGGAAGAAGTCGTAGAAGTCGCCTCCAACTTCTTTTGCCGGATCCATGCTTGCGAAGATGTTGAATTCCGTACGTCCCGGGAAAGCCGGGAAGATCCTGGGCAGCATATCCGCCTGGATCCGGTTGGCCACGTTCAGCTCGGTACTGATATGTTCCTTCTCCGTGGTCACCTTGGCCAGGTTGTCCATGTAATCCAGCAGGTTCAGCTGCATCATCCGGGTTTTCTGATACAGGTCGCCGATCTCATCCCTGGACCTGATCGGCAGGTCGATCACATCCTCCCGGGTATATTCCCCATCAATGTTGGCAAACTCGTCTGTCGCCTTGCTCAGCATCTTCAGGGGCTTCACAACCGTATTCCCCATCAGCCAGATACCCAGTACAACGGCGAGGATGCCCATGCCGGCGGAGAAAGCCAGCATGAACCAGAGGAAACTGTGCCGGGCATTCATCACATCCGTCATGTCGATATCCACACCCACCAGGGTAACTGCGTTTCCGGCGGTATCTGTCACTGGATCATAGGCGGAACAAAGCCATCCGAAATCTGTCATGGAAACGGTGGGAGCAATATGTGTATTGGACGCAGTCGCGCCGAACTCACCGGCGTTTTTTGTAATCACCCCGAGCGACGTCAGGGGTTCATCCGGGTCACAGAAGGTAATGCCGTTCTCCCCCATCACGCTGACCAGGTAGACATACTTCGCTCCCTGCAGATCCCGCAGCGTGCTGAGTTTGTTTTCGGTTTCCCGTATTATGTCCAGGATCCCCCGTTCCGCCAGGTACTGCTCAATCCTCCCGCTGTCATCGACTTCGGCAGCTTCGGCGCGCAGTGCCTGATATTCTTCTGATCTCAGCACATCCAGGATTTCCGTGATACGATCGCCGTCCAGGAGCGAGGCGATGGTTGCGGAAGTCTGGGAAGTCCTGTTCATATAGTTCTGGTCGACCTGGCGGCTGTTATTCCAGTAGGCGACAGTTACCAGGCAGCCGCAGATCGCGATTACCATCACGAGGATCAGCAGATTGATCCGTACCGATACAGAACGTTGTTTCATCTGTGAAGCACCCTTTCCAATCCAAATTGTCTGTCAGTATTCAACTGTCATTACATTGTATCCCTGATAGTTCCGGTAACTGAAATTTTTCGCCTGTTTCTTTACGATCAACACGCCCATGGAATCCATGACCTCCGCCGTCATGTCTGTCCGGGCCCTTTCCATCCGCATATCCAGGGGATTAAAATACGGCGCGCTGTTCCGGATATGCAGCATATAGCGTGGGCCTTTTTCTTCTGCCAGCGTCACCCGGATATATTCACCGGGCTTTCCGGAAAACGCCTGGGCTACGGTTACCACACAAAGTTCCTCTACCGCCAGCCGCAGTTGCGCCGCCGTGCTTGCCGGGATTTCGTTCTCTTTGCAGAATTTGGTCGCGCCTTCCATGATCATTCCCAGTTCCCTGTCGTCACCCGACGTCACGGTCATGGACATCACCGGCGTATGCCTGCCGGCCCTCTTCTTCCGGAGGAAGACTCTCACCGGCAGCAGTACAGCCATGCTCAGTGCCTCTGTGATCAGGAAAACCCACCAGAAACCCGATGGAAACAAAAGCCCGAGCAGCAGGGTCACAGGAAGCATAAACAGCGCGTTCCGCAGGAAGGAACCGATAGCGGCCGTCCGGACCCTGCCGGTGCTCTGGTCAAAACTGATCAGGATTTTCAGGATACCGGCAAACGGAGTGGACAGGAGAAAAATCCGCACAGCCCTGGCTGCCGTTTCCAGTTCTTTCGTTCCGGTCAGTCCGAAGGCCGAGGAAACCGGTCGGGCAAACAGGAAAGCCGCCCCGGCCAGCACCAGGCCGGAAGCCAGTCCTGCCATCATCGTAATTCTCAGGAGATAACGAAGGCTCTGGTGATCATGCTCTGCGGAGAAAGTGGCAGCCAGCGGCTGCATAGCCTCCGACGCCGCCTGGTAAACAGACATCGCCACAAAGGAGCAGTTCATAACCAGGTCAAACACGGCAACCGCCAGTTCTCCGTCCGTTGTCCCTTTCTCACCGGCTGTCATGAGCAGATGGTTGCCGATCAGCAGGAACATGAACTGGAACAGGTATGATATGGAAGATGAAAAACCGGTTCTCCGGCTGTCCCTGCAGGAATGCCCGACCTTCCGTTTGTCGGTCCGGGCCGCAAGGATTGCTTTCAGCCGCAGGATCCCCTTCCGTCCGGAAAACAGGTGGACAGAAAGGATCAGGACAGATGCCGCCTGCGCAATAATGGTGGCGTAAACCGCACCCTGTACGCCTTTGCCCAGCACAAGCACAAACAGGATATTCAGCACCAGGTCCAGGATGCTGCTGACGCTCATTCCCAATGACGCCAGCGCGGGATCGTCATCGCTGAGGACAAAATAGTACAGCAGGAAGTTCAGGAAAAACAAAGGGGCCGCAGTCATCAGCGGCTGCACATAACTGCGGCAAAGTTCCCGCAGCAGCGGTGCATCCGTTCCCGCGCCGAGTCCGGTCATCACCGCTTCGATAAACAGGTTTCCCAGTACGGCGATCGCAACGCCGATCAGCAGCAGTTCCGCGCACAGCCGGCGGCAGTGGCAAAGCGCCCGGTCCCGGTCTTCCCTTGCGGCCAGCCGGGCATGCGTAATTCCGCCGCCGCTGGCATAGCCGATCCCCAGCAGATTATAAATGAAATAGATCGGCGTCGCCAGTCCGATCGTCGCAAGGCCCGCTTCCCCGACCCGGTTCCCTACGACCAGCGCATCGGCAATATTCGCAACCGCCAGCGTCAGGGCAGAGATCAGGGACGGCGGAAACACCCGGAAAAACATTTTACGCGGCATTGCAAGAACCGCTTCGGCAGCTGCCGTTTGGTTCCGGCGGATCATCGGATCACCTCATAGACTTTCAGGAAGTCCACAGGGGAAAGCAGCATTTTGGCCCGGCGCAAACCGTCCAGGCCCATATCCTCCTCCACGTTAATAAACGGGTATTCCCTCTCCAGGATGGATGCATATTCATGAATGCATACCGTCGTGATCTCCGGCGGCAGCGTCGGGTCATGGCGGGACATCGTCATGGTGAACATTTCCGGCGTATTTTCATAGCCCAGGATAAAAGCTTCCCGCCCGTCCGGTATCGTCAGGAGAATCCCCCGCAGTTTCAGCCCGCCGAAGTGTTCCAGCTCCGTTTCCAGAACCGCCTGGTCTGAAGGCATGCTGTCCTGGGCAGCCAGATACTTTTCCGAAACCTCCCGCAGGTGTTCCAGATGGCTTTCGGATACCTGGGTCACCCGGTATCCCTCATAATTCCGGGAAAAAGTCCTGCACTTTCTCCGGAAACTTTCGGATATAACCGTTCCGGGTTTCCCGGCCAGTGCTGCGGAAGAAGCGATATATTCGCTCAGGTCTGCCCGGAAACACATCTGCCAGCCTTTCCCGGCCAGGATCCTCGCATCTGCTTCCGTCACATAGCTGATCCGCACGGGATTTCCCGCCTCGCCTGCTTCCTGCAGGAAAGCGCTGCATTTTTCCGGATTGCCGACCGGGGCATAGTATCCCCTGTCATGCCTGCTGTGAATGACAAAGAAATCTTCATCGCCCGCCACAGACAGCCCATATGTCTCCGCCCAGGTCACCAGGGACACTGGAGACAGCGCCGTAAAAGGATGCGCCGCCGCATCCCTGCACCGGTCCAGCCAGGGCAGGTCCTCCGAGGTCAGGGGGCGGAAAGTCCATTGAAGCAAAACGTTTCCCGTTCCTTTCTTCCTTTGCCTATTCCATTCCGAAGGGATACCAGAAGCCGGCCGGCCAGGAGACTGTTTCCGCTGCTTCATGAATATATGCATAAGGATGAATTCCCCCGGGGCCGGGGAAAAACACCGGCGTCCGGATCTCGTACTGTTCCGCCGGGCAGGCCGCGGCAATGGCTGCCAGTGCACCGGCCGGATCCGCCGAAGGGCAAAGCATCTCCGCTACGAGAGCATGGTCCTCCAGCACGGTCACAGCCGCCAGCGCGCCGGGACCGGACAGGAAAACATATCCGTACGCTTCCATCAGCCTGTAATAGGAATCCGGATAAACGGCATGCGGGTACGGCTCCAGCCATGCTTCCCTGCGCCGGGCATACTCCTGCCACGGCAGCCGTTCCGCCGGCGGAAAACCGTCTTTTCCGATCCCGGTCATCCGGGCGGAGCGTATCCCTCCCAGCGGGGAAAAGATACAACCGGACCGGTTGTATGCCTCCATCAGTTCATCCGAGGCCGGAACGATGCACGCAGCCGACGCCTTCCTGCCGGCCTCCGCGAAGAGTGCTGTGTAGACTTGTTTCATAATCCCCCGGCCGCGCCATTCCGGCAGGCAGGCAAAAGCATACAGATATACCGACGGAATCCGGCACGCCTGAACACTCAGCGCAGGACCCGGAAGACAGTACGCCGCAGCCACCGGACGCCCCTCCGGCCTGTTTTCATCCGGTACGGCAGCCAGCACACACGCATCCGGCGCTGTGAGGAAAAAAGTATGAAAAGCCCTCACGATCTCTGGCTGGTCCCCGAAGGAGACGGAAAAGATTTCCCGCAGCTCCGGAATATCTGACGGCTGCCAGAAACGGATCATGACGTCGCTCAAGCAGGTTGGCTCCTTTTGTTTTTTCCCTATTATACTCTTTTTCGGCGAAAATGCAAAACTTTCCGTCTTTGACAAAATCTTTTCAGGCCTTGTTAAAATTTCCCTGTTCTTTTGTGCCGATCTGTGTTATTCTGATTTTTGTCTTAGTCCCTCACAATGGAAAACATGCCTGAATCTGCGGGATTTCCTTTATGGAAGGGAACATCTTTTCAAACCGAATAAATAATCTGATCACAGGAGGTCATTTCATGGAGTATATCATTGAAAAACTGAAGCAGTATACCGCGCAGAAGCCGGACGAGGCAATTCTGTTTGATGACGCCAACAGCAAGGGCATCACCTACGCCCAGCTGGATGAGATGAGCGGAAAGGTCTATGCTTATCTGAAACAGAACGGGATCGGCCGGGAGGATTTCGTGCTCCTGAACCTGCCGCGGGGCATCATGCCGATCATCGCAATGGTCGGTGTCTGGAAAGCCGGCGCCGCCTGGGCTCTGGTGGAAGATACCTACGCTCCGGAACGGATCAACTATATCCGGGATGACTGCGGGTGTAAGCTGGAACTGAACGCGGCGAACTGGCCGGATGTCATGCACACAGCACCGCTGTCCGGATTTGAGACGCCGGATCTTCACGACGCGGCCTATGCCATCTACACTTCCGGCACCACGGGAAACCCCAAGGGCGTTCTCCACGAATACGGAAACCTGGACCGGGCCATCCAGTCCATCCGGCTGGGCGGGGAAATCCCCTTCAATGACAAGGACCGGCTGGCGCTGCTGGCGCCGATGAATTTTGTGGCCTCCGTCATCGTGATCCTGGCCGCGCTGAACGTTTTCTGCGGAAAAACCTATGTCGTCAGCTATGCCACCATCAAGAACCCGGCGTCCCTGGCGAAGTTTTTCCTCATGAAGCGGATCACCATTACCTTCCTGACGCCTTCCTATGTGCGGAAACTGGGAGAAAAGACCGGTCCCTTCCTGCGGATGCTTTTCGTCGGCAGCGAACCGGCAAACAATATCTACAACAAAAACCTGGACCTGATCAATATTTATGCCTGTTCTGAGAGCGGTTTCGCGGTGGGCGTCTTCAAGATTGACCAGTCGTATGAAACCTGCCCGATCGGCCAGCCGGCCGTTGCAACGAAAATCATCCGCCTGGGCGAAGACGGGAAAGAAGTCGGTGACGATGAAATCGGCGAACTGTGCTTCGAGAATCCGTACGTCCGCGGTTATATGAACCTGCCGGAGGAAACAAGCAAAAACTTTGTGGACGGCATCTATCACACCGGTGACCTTGCCCGCCGGGATTCGAACGGCAACTATGTGCTGCTGGGCCGTTCCAATGACATGATCAAGATCAACGGCAACCGGATTGAACCGGCGGAAATCGAAGCGGCGGTCAAGAGCACCCTGGGTATCGACTGGGCCGCAGCCCGCGGATTTGAGGAGGACGGCAAGAGCTTCCTGTGCGCCTACTACACGGCGAATGTCCAGGTGGATACGGAAAAGCTGCGCTCAGAAATGATGAAACGGCTTCCCTACTATATGATCCCCTCCTACTATATCCATATCGATGAGGTTCCGTTGAAGCCCAACGGCAAGCTGGACCGGAAGGCCCTGCCCAAGCCCGATATCAGCGATTTCCGCAGCGACTATGTGGCGCCGGAAACCGAAACCCAGAAAGTGCTGTGCGACGCCATGGCGAAGGTGCTGAAGCTGAATCAGGTCGGCCTGCATGACGATTTCTATGAAATGGGCGGCGATTCCCTTACCTCCATCGAAATGATCACCGAAAGCGGCCTGCCCGGGCTGGTGGCAAGCCAGATTTTCCGGGGGCGTACGCCGGAAAAGATCGCTGCACTGTATGAGGAAGCGGTTGCACAGGGAGGCGGCGTGGATCCGGACGCGGAAAACGAAAAAGCCCTGCAGGAAATCCACCGCCTGACGCCGGAACAGCTCTACATGTTCGACTATCAGCTCTACACGCCGGCGTCCACCATGTATAACCTTTTCTCCGTCATGAAGATGGACAAGGAGCTCTTTGAGCCCGATAAGCTGGCTGCTGCCCTGGAGGCCGCGATCCGTAACCATCCCGCGCTGCTGACCATGTTCGATTACAACAGCGACGGCGACCTGGTACAGTGCTGGCGCCCGGACCTGATGACGCCCATCCATGTGGAAAAAATGAGCGAATTCGAGTTCCGGTTCCTGAAAGACATGCTGATCTATCCCTTCAAGCTGATCGGCGGACGCATGAGCCGCTGCAGGGTCATCAAGACGGAGAAAGCCCTGTACGTCTTCTTTGATGTGCACCACAGCCTTTTCGACGGCACCAGCCTGAAAGTACTCCTGGGATCCATCGGAAAAGCCTATATGGGCATCCCGCTGGATCAGGACTACTATTACCTGATGCTGAAGCAGCGGGAAGATGCGGAAAAGACTCCCTTCTATGAAGAAAGCCGCCGCTATTTCGAAGATCGGTATGACCACGTCGATTGGGCCAGCTATCCGAAGACGGACTTTGACTCCCGTGAAAACGAGATGGGCGAACTGATCACGCCGCTGGGAATCGAACAGACGGCCATGGCGGAAGCGGAGCGTTCCTTCCGCATCAGCCGGAATGAGTTCTTCATCACGGTGGCAGCAATCGCCATTGCCCTGTACAACAACAAGTGGGATGTAAAACTGAGCTGGATCTATAACGGACGTGAGGACCTGCAGATGATGACCACGGTAGGCCTCCTGTTCCGGGATCTGCCGGTCGGCCTGCGCATGAAGGACGAAATGACGCTGCGCGATGTATTCACAGACGTGCATGACCAGGTGCAGAAGGGCATCGAGCACAGCTGCTATCCCTATGTGGACCTGCATAACCAGGTTGCCAACGGGGAAAGCGCCTACCTGCTCTATCAGCAGGATATCCGCGACATGGGCGGAATGGACGGCTTTGACGTGGAAACCGTGGATGTCCGGCAGAACCAGGCAGCCTCCCAGACGATCCTGGATATGGAAATCCTGGACGGGGCGGACGGCCTGCAGCTGATGATCGACTATTCCGCAAGCCGCTACAAGGATACGAGCATCGAATCCTTCCGCGACATTTATGTCCGGGTGGCGCACATGCTGGTACAAAGCTGCGGCCAGGAGGATGTTACCATAGGATCGCTGCGTAAACAGCTGAAAGAACATAAGAATCTGCTGCAGGTGATGTCCGGCATCCTGCGGAGAAAGAAGTAAGCATGCCTTCCCATACCAAAGAAAACATCCGGGAATCCTGGGGGGAGAACCGGCAGATCACAGGCGATTATGATCCGGCGCTGGCTGCAAAGTGCACCAACGGGACTTTTGTAGGCAGGCGGAAGGGTTCCCTCCTGGTTTTCCGCGGAATTCCTTTCGCATGCCCGCCTGTGAGCGAACTGAGATGGAAAAAGCCCCGTCCCGTTCCGGACGGAGATGATATCTGTGAAGCATACTACAACGGAAAAACACCGATCCAGACAGAGTGGCGTACGGAGCGTGCTTCCTATTACCCGCAGGGAGAGGACTGCCTGTATCTGAACGTCTGGACGGCGCCGGAGGAACACCCGGACGGCAAAACTGTGATGGTCTTTATCCATGGCGGCAGCTACGGGTGGGGCGGAACAGCCGATCCGCTTTACGACGGCGAGAATTTTGTCCGCGCGCACCCGGAAATCGTCCTGATTACCGTCGGATACCGGGTGGGCCTGATGGGCTTTGTCGATTTTTCACAGGTGGACGGAGGCGAGGATTTTCCGGATGCCCCGAACCTGGGAATCTGGGACCAGATCGAAGCCCTGCGGTGGATCCGCAGGAATGCTCCGGCCTTTGGAGGAGATCCGGAAAAAGTTACGATTTTCGGTGAATCCGCAGGCGGCGGAAGCGTGTCGATCCTGCCGTTCATCCCTGAAGCAAAAGGGCTCTTCCGCCGTGTTATTGCAGAGAGCGGTTCTGTGGCGCTGACCTATTCAAAGGACGAATGCGCGGAATTTACCGACCGCCTGATCAAGGAAACCGGCGCTGTAAACATGCAGGACCTGCTGCTCCTGGATGAAAGTAAGCTTATGGAATTCAATGAAAAATTGAATTTTTACAACAATTTCCCCCAGCGGGACGGCGTGCTGATCCCGGATGATCCGTACCTTCTGTACCGGGAAGGCCGGACTGCGGATATCGATATACTGATCGGAACCAACGCGGATGAAACCAATTACTGGATCAATGAGGTGGGCGGTTTTATTCCCTTCCGCCTGGGCCTGCCCATTCAGTATGAAAACAACCTTCGCCTGCTGAAGAAGGAAGACCGGGAACGGGCGCGGCAGTATATGAAAATGCACCCGGGCTTCAGCCTGTGGAAAATCTCAGGATTCTTCACGGAAATCATGTTCCGGCTCCCTGCGGTCCGGCAGGCGGAGGAACACAGCCGCAACGGCGGGAAGGTTTTTATGTATTACTGGAAAAAGCGTTCCCGCCTTCCGTACCTTCGGGCCTGCCACGCAGTGGAACTGGCCTATGTGTTCGGCAACACAGAGGATACCATCTATACCGGGGAGCCGGCGGATCCCGCGCTGTCCCGCCAGGTGCAGGACCAGTGGGTTCGCTTTGCGGAAACCGGGGATCCCGGGACGGAAAGCCTGCCCTGGCCGGCATATGAAACGGAAGACCGTTGGACCATGGTGCTGGATGATGCTTCCGGAGCGGAACAAGATCCGTTGTCGGCGGAGCGGAAAGTACTGGATCCTATCCTGGAGTACCGCCTGAATGCTTCCTACGCCAATATGGATTTTAACGTACCTTTTGTTTGGAAAGCTGCCGGGAAAATCCTGCTGTTCATCGCCCTGATTGCCTTCATCCTGTATATGATCCTGCGCTGAGACGGCAGCGAATCTTTTCCATCCGTTCGATGCGGGAAATTCTGCGGCTCCCGTTTCAATCCTTGCCATTGCCGGCACCGCACCGGCGCGGAGATGCCCATGAACATCCGACTGACCGCCCGGATCATGGACGGGGCCGAGGAATATGTACCGGCCGAAAAGTATTCCCTTCGCGCAGAGATTCCTGATCCCGTCTCCTGCAATTCTGCAGAAACACAAATCCGCATTACTGCGGATTCTTCTTTTGAAGGTGTAATCCGTATCTCGCTGGGAACGGACAGGCCTGCTGCCTCCCCCCGCTTCTTTTTGCCCGGATTCATGTACGGCACAAACCGCGGTAATGCGCCGCTGGTCACGGACAGTAAAACGCCGCGTTTACGCATGGACTCCGTTTTCCCCGCTTCCCCCTGGTGGATGGTGCGCAGTGACCGCCTCTCCCATCCCTGTGCGATGATGTTCACAGGAGACAGGATCCTCGGGCTCACCGCATCCCCTTATTTTGTCGTCTGCAATGAAACCCGGATGGCCTGGCAGCCCGGACTGGCCGGATCCTTCGATCAGTATGCGGGATTCGGGTGCTCCCTGGCGGAGCATGAAATCTGGTACACCCTGGGCTATGAAAATGCGCCCTGGATGTTTGTGGATTCCCATCATTTCCTGCCCCGGAATCTGGGACCGGAAAACTGTTTCCGCCTCGGCAAGGGCGAATCCGTCACTTTTGCGCTGCGCTGCTTTGATCTTCCGGCAGAGGATGAAAGGGAAATCCATACGGTCCTGAAGCAGGTTTACACGCTCTGGCATGAACCGCCGCGCAGGCAGTCCACTGTTTATGAAACCGTACGTGATATTGCCACAGCTATTTCACGGGACGCCTGGATCCCGGCGTCACACTGTTATTCCGGCTTCGTCTTTGACAGGGGCGGGTATTTTGAAAACCGCCTTCTTCCCTCAATCTCCTGGACAAACGGACTCTCCGCGGCCGTACCGATGCTGCTTGCCGCCCGCCGCCTGCATCATGAAGAGATGCGGAGGCAGGCACTGGACTGCATTGACCATATCGTAAACAGCTGCCTGAATTCCCGGAACGGCCTGCCCTACACAGCGGAACAGGACGGATGCTGGAACAACCACGGCTGGTGGTATGACAAACAGCCTGTCCCCGGACATGCAGCATATCTTGTCGGCCAAAGCATATACCTGGTCCTGAAAGCGTATGAGCATGAAAAAGCAGCCGGAGTGGACCGGAAAGACTGGCTTGATCTTGCCCGGCGGGTGATTGCCCGGACAGAGGCGGGCCGGAACACGGATGGCGAATACCCCTATATCTTCTCCGAAAAGACCGGGGCCGGACTGGAATACGATTCCTTCTCCGGTGCCTGGTGCCTTGCCGCGGCCGCATATTACAGTCACCTGACCGGTGAGACAACGTACCTTCCCGGACTGCTGCGCAGTGAAAAATGGTATTATGACGCTTACGTCCGCCATGAGGAATGCTATGGCGGGCCTCTGGATATCGATAAGAATATTGATTCAGAGGGAATCCTGGCATATATCCGCGCGGTCCGGCACCTGCACGCCATGCTGAGCTCCGGGAATTCTGCAGACCCCTCCGGGGCGGAGGTCCTGCTGGATCATCTCAGGGATGCGTTGTATTATGAATTCACTTTCAAGTTCTGCTACAATTCTCCGGTCAAAGTACCGCCCCTGAGCACCGTCGGATGGTCCAGCTGCGGCGGCAGTATCACCTCTGTAACCAATCCGCATATTCATCCGATGTCGTCTTCTGTGATGGACGAAATGAACTTCTTCCTGGAGTTCAGGGAAGACAGCTATATCCGGAGCCGCCTGGAAGATACCCGCTTGTGGAGCTGCCAGTGCCATAACACCCGTAATGGAGAATATGGATACGGGAAAACCGGGTGGATGTCAGAACGATTCTGCCACAGCGAAGGCCTGCTCACGGAAAAATGGCCGGACGGTTCTCCGGCTTCCACATGGTTTGCCCTGATGCCCTGGGCGTGCGGGTCCATCCTGGAAGGCCTTGCAGGAGAAGCGTGGCGGGAGGATCGTGCAAAAATCCATGTATATACCCGCCCTGTTCAGGCTGACAATTATCCGGCAAGCCTGGCCAACAGCATCCACCTGGCTTTTGAAGCGGATGGCACCGGCCTCCTCCCCTTCAACAGGAATTACGGGATTCTCTTCGCCGAAGGCAGGGTTTCCGAAAACAACACAATCATCCCTGTGGGAATCCGCAACCCCGGGATCTTCCGGGCGGAGGACGGTACCGTCTGGATCTGCGGCGAGCAGGTCCTTGAAAACGGCAGACCGGATGACGCAGCTGCCGGGAAGCTTCTCCTGTGGAAGACCCGGGACCTGATTCATTTTGATGCTTTCGGGCTGGTGGATGCAGGAACGATTCCTGCCGGCCGCCTGTCCGATGTCCTGGATATCGACAGGGGATTTGCGGAAACCGCGCTGGCCTGGTGGAGCCCGGTCGTCCATACCGGAACCGGCATTCCGGAGGTAATTCGTGCCGGATCCATGGAGGAACTGGACAAAGTAAGCGCACTGCTCCGGTACAGCGACGGGTCTGTCCGGGAGAAGAGGATCTCCTGGGACCCGGAGACAATCCGCTTCGACCGGCCGGGTTCATATCGAGTGAAAGGGACT
>Ga0310690_10000717_pt1 | contig 66309 bp, 48 predicted proteins | sample AusTroGonzalo_MG_2_FD_207661 | JGI IMG/M metagenome (GOLD analysis project Ga0310690, IMG submission 207661) | Bovine rumen microbial communities from tropical cattle in Woodstock, Queensland, Australia - Gonzalo_04 (v2) (version 2) | ecosystem: Host-associated > Mammals > Digestive system >... | reverse complement strand
CCGAGGCTATCACCCTTTTCGAGCAGGCCCTGGACATGGCCGGAAAGCTCGGTGACGAAGGAGCCGAAATCGCCAACCAGTGCAAGAGCATCATCCCCAAACTTTATATTTCCGTCGGCAAGGAACTTGTGAACGAGAAGAACATGGACGGCGCCGTCGAAAATTTCAAGAAAGCCATCGAGAAAGGTGAAGCCTTCGGCGACACCGAGGTGGCCGAAGAAGCCAAGGCGCTGATTCCGCAGATCCTGATGGCCGACGCCAACCAGGCCCTCAATGCGAAAGACTATGCCGCCGCCGCTGAAGGCTACCAGAAGGTCATCGACGCCGATCCGACCAACGGACAGGCACACCTCCGCAAGGGCCAGGCCCTCGCCGCCCTCGGCAAGGCCGATGACGCCATCAAGTCGTTCGAACTCGCTTCGGAGAACGGCCAGGAAGAAGCCGCTGCAAAGCAGCTCTCCAACCTCTACGTGAAGAAAGCTGTCGCCTGCCAGAAAGCCAAGGATATGAAAGGCGCCCTCGAGAACGCCCAGAAGTCGACCCAGTATGTCGACAACGCCAACGCCGAGAAGATTATCGGCATCAGCGCCCTCTCGCTCAAGCAGTACAAAGTGTCCGCCGACGGGTTCGAGGCCTATCTCTCGATGAACCCCAACGCCAAGGACAAAGCCGATATCACCTATCAGCTCGGTACCGCGCTCGTGGGTGCCGGCGACAACGCCAAGGCCTGCGGCTACTTCAAGCAGATCGCACAGGATGCCAAATGGGGTGAGGCGGCACGCTACCAGATCACCACGCTGAAGTGCAACTAATTCCATTGGAACTCCTCGCTCCGGCGAGAAATGCGGATATCGGCATCGCAGCCATCGACTGTGGTGCCGATGCCGTTTATATTGCCGGCCCCGCCTTCGGCGCACGGGCTGCGGCGGGCAACGACGTGGCGGACATCGCCCGTCTGTGCCGGCACGCCCACCTGTACGGAGCCAAAGTCCACGCCACGGTCAACACGCTGCTGCAGGACGCGGAGTTCCCACAAGCGGAACGCCTGATGCAGGAGCTGTATGAGGCGGGCGTAGATGTATTTATCATCCAGGACCTCCGCCTGCTCGAAGGACCCTTGCCGCCCGTGGAACTGCACGCTTCCACCCAGACCGCCATCCGCACGCCGCAGCGGGCCCGGGAACTTGCAGCACTGGGCTTCTCGCGCCTGGTACTCGAGCGCCAGCTGTCGCTGGAGGAGATCCACGCCATCCGGGATGCTGTTCCCGCTTCCTGCGAGCTGGAATCCTTCATCCACGGCGCCCTCTGCGTGGGCTTCAGCGGGCAATGCTACCTGAGCCAGTACCTGACGGGCCGCAGTGCCAATCGCGGCGTGTGTGCCCAGGCATGCCGGTCACGCTACGACCTGGTGGACGCCGACGGACGGGTGCTGGCTCGCGACCGGACGCTGCTCTCGCCCAAGGACCTGCGCTTCGACACGCACTTGCCCGGCCTGGCGGAAGCAGGCATCACTTCATTCAAGATCGAAGGGCGGCTCAAGAACGCCTCCTACGTTAAGAACGTGGTGCGGCACTACCGCAGCGTGATCGACGCATTCCTGTCCGGGCATCCATCGTACGGGCGCGCATCTGCCGGACGGCTGGAGGGCGGCTTCACGCCGGATCCCGACAAGACATTCGGGCGCGGATGGACGGGCGCATTCCTCGACGGACGGGCCGCAGGCTTGATGAGCGAAGACGCCGCCAAGGCGCTGGGCGAACCGGTCGGAACGATCGCTGCCGTCCTGGGCCGCGAAGTGACACTCACCGGCGGCAAGCCGCTGGCCAACGGCGACGGGCTGTCGTTCGTAGGCCGCAGCGATGCGGTAATGGGCGGGCGCGTGGAAGTGGCGCAAGGCGACCGCATCACGCTGCGTGAAACGACTGGCCTCACGCCCGGCATGCGGGTCTATCGCAATTACGACATCCGATTCGAGCGGGAACTCGAAAAAAACATGCCCCGGCGGGTGCTCGACGTAGCCGTCGACTGGTCGTCGCGGGAAAGCCGGACCGTCGTGACGGCTACGTCACAGGACATATCCGTGGAAAAACGTTTCAACGACGACGCGCCTGTGGCCGAGAAACCGGAAGCAGCCCTGGAAAGTTTGCGGCGCCAGATTGGCAAGAGCACCGGGCCGTTCGCTTTCGCCCTCAACACGTTCGAAGCCGACACCGTTCGGTTCTACCCCGCCTCCTTCCTGAATGGCATCCGTCGGGAACTGGCCGAGGCGCTGGAGACGGCGCTGGAAGAGCGCCCGCGGCGGGCAGTTCCGCACTCGCCGCAGCCGGACGCAGGGCGCCTCAACCAGTCGACGCTGGGCATCCCTGGCGAGCTGCTGCGCACCCGGTATTGCATCCGGCGAGAACTGGGGAGATGCCCGGGCGGGCCGCTTTGGTTGGTCAACCAAAACCACCGGCTCCGCCTGCAGTTCGACTGCAAGCGGTGCGAGATGGTTATCTTTCCGGAATAAACAGAAGGGCTATTCGCCCGGGATTATGACGGTCAGGGAGGTCTGAAGGGCGTCGCTCATCTTGAGGGCGCGGTTGCCGGACTTGCCTTTCAGCTTGAAGGTAACCAGCGCTTCCCGGATGCCTTCCGTAGCGGTTGTGACGGGTGAAAGGGTCACGTCGAGACTTCCCTTGGCGTCTGCTGCGACGCTCTGCTTCACTTCGCGGATGACAGAACGGCCATAGCTGTCGACCAACGCCACGGTCATCTCGCCGTCGAGCGGCAGGGTGTTGTCGATGGTGCCGGTCAGCCTCACGCCTTTCTTTTCCTTGAGCGCCGTTCCGACCTGGGAGTTCTGGATGGGCAGCGTCCGCTCGATCACCGTTTCGAAATCACCGTTCAGGACCACCGGGCTTTCCAGCACGGGGCCGAACTTGGTGGTCGTTTCCTGGCCGAGCACGATCGTGCCCGTCACTTCCTGGTTACTGACGGCGCCGATCTGCATCACGAATTCTTCGGGGGTCTGGGCAAACAGCGGCGACAGGTCGGAACCGTCGGGCTTGCAGGTCTTGCGGGCCGTCTTCCCTTCATCGGCCACGGGCAGATCGAAGAGGATGTCCTTCACCTCCGCATACGTGCGGCGGGACTTGCGCGCGGCGGCGTCCACCTTGCCGCGGAACGGATAGTTGAGGTCGGTCTCCACGTCGAAGTTGAGCGAAGGATCGGAGAGGACCACGCCGGCCCCCGTCTCGAGATCGGAGAGCTTGAACGTATGGGAGACGCCCTTCTCGGTGCAGTCGAAACGGCCCGTGACGCTTGCGCACGCAAGGTCGAGCAGGACAACTTCCACGTTCAGCTTCATGGCGTCGGGCGCTGCGTTCAGCTTGCTGCGCGTGGTCTTGAGGCCTTCGAATGCCACCTCGCCGCTCAAGCCGATGCGGGCATCCATGTACAACTTATGCTCTTTCGCGTTGAATTTGTCGGGGTCCAGCACCACACCGTCGATGCGGAAGATCTTGGTGGCCTTGTAGCCGTTCTCCTTGGTCAGCGGCGCGTCGAAATGCAGGATGTCGTTCTCCGTCTCGGGCGTGTGGAAGAAATGGCTCATGTCGACGGAGAAAGCCGGCGTGATGGTGCCTTCCGTGAAGAAGGGGTCAGTGAAGGAGAGCGTCACCTTGAAGCTCGATTCCGGCGTGAGCGAGATGGCTTCGAGGGCAAGTGCTTCCGCGGGCAGGTTGTTGAACGCGATAGTCATACCCTTGGAGCGGTTGCCCAGATTGATAGTGGAGGGCATCACCGTCATCAGGTCGATTTCCGAGGAATGTCCCGATACGGTGGGTTTGTTGCCCAGCTGGAAATCGTAGTCGATCGGATAGTTGACATAGCGGCGGAAAGGCTTCGCGCCGTCGAAATCGCCCAGCAGGCGGAATGAGAGGGTCACCGGATCGCCCGCATAACGGACGTGGGCCGTCCCGTCGCCGGCCTGCGTAAACGGAACCGACTCGCCGACCAGCACGGCCGGGGTGATGGCGTCGGTCCTACCGAGTGAAACGTTTACGTCCGGCTCGGGGACCGGTTCGGGCTCGGGCGGGCAGGCGGTAGCCATCAGCATGATCGCCACCATCGCAAAGGCATATACAAACTTCTTCATGGTTGCAAATTTTGGCGAAGATACGAAAAAATATGTATCTTTGAAAGATTATGCGCTTCTCTGATATAATTGGCAACGATCCGCTCAAGGAACAGCTCCTGCGCATGGTCCTTGCAGGACGGCTGGGACATGCCCTTCTCTTCACCGAAGAGAACGGTGGCGGCGCCTTTGCGTTCGCCCTTGCGCTGGCGCAGTACGTGAACTGCCGGGAGCCGCAGGAGAACGATTCGTGCGGCGTGTGCGGCTCTTGCCACAAGTACCAGAAGCTGATTCATCCCGACCTCCACTTCGTATTCCCGGTCAGTGCCGCCGCAGCCCTGTCCGAGAGCGAAAAGAAGGCCCCCGTGTCGGATTATTTCCTGGCCCCGTTCAAGGAGCTGGCGCTCGCCAATCCGTATTTCACCGAACAGGAGCTCTACGACGCCATCGGCATCGAGAACAAAAGTGGCCTGATCAGCGTGAACGAAGCCCGGCGCATATTCGAAAAACTGTCGCTGCGGGCTGCCGAAGGGACCTGGAAGACCATGATCATCTATCTTCCGGAAAAGATGAACCTCGACGCGGCCAACAAACTCCTCAAACTGCTGGAGGAACCCCCGCAGGGAACGCTGTTCCTGCTGGTCTCGCACCAACCCGAGCGGTTGCTGCCCACCATCCGTTCCCGCTGCCAACCGGTAGCCCTCAAGCCGCTCAGCCGCGAAGAGCGGCAACGCGCCGCAGGCGGCCGGAGCGAGGACAACGCGGAATTCCGCGAGATCGCCCGCTCGCTGCTCGAAGCCGGGCTGGACAAGCGCCTGGCGGACACCTTCCCCCAGTGGGAGATGCTCGCCGACCTCGGCCGCGAGAAGCAGCGCGAATGGTGCCTGTACATGGAACGCTACATCCGTAAAATATATCTGGTTGCCCACGGGCTCGACCCCCTGGCCGACCTCTCCGGACAGGACGAGGCCGCCATCCGGGACCTGGCCCGCCGCATCAAGCCGACTTTCTACGAGAAGGCCTTCGCGGCGCTGGAGTCCGCACTGGCCGCCGTGGGAAGCAACGTAAACCCCAAACTCACCTTCTGCGACCTGAGCAACCGCCTGCTATTAGCCTTATAGACAACATGGAAGATACGACCCTCAAAGAAAAAGGAACCAAACAATACGACTGCTCGCGCGGCTGCGACGTGGAGCGCACACCGATGGGCGAACTGAAGGTCAGCTACAACACCCGCTGCTGCAAGCTCAGCAGCTACGACTGGATGGAGGGCATCCACCAGAATCGCTACAGCGACCTCTTCGAAGTACGCTTCAAGAATACCCGCAAGATATTCTTCCGCAACACCTCCGGCCAGATCATCAAGAAAGGCGACCTGGTGGTGGTAGAGGCGCAGAACGGGCACGACCTGGGCATCGTGACGCTCGACGGGCCGGTGGTCCTCGAGCAGCTGGCCCGGCGGAGGATCGACCCCGATACCTACGAGTTCCGCCGCATTTACCGCAAGGCGAAGATCCTCGACATCGAACGCTGGCAGGAGGCCATTTCCCGCGAGCAGAAGACCATGATCCGGTCGCGGCAGCTGGCCGCACGGCTGGGACTCGACATGAAGATCGGCGACGTGGAATTCCAGGGCGACGGCTCCAAGGCCATCTTCTACTACATCGCCGACGAGCGCGTGGACTTCCGCCAGCTCATCAAGGATTTCGCCGAGGAATTCCATATCCGCGTGGAGATGAAGCAGATCGGCGCCCGCCAGGAAGCGGGCCTGATCGGCGGCCTGGGCGTCTGCGGACGGGCACTCTGCTGCTCGAACTACATGTCCGACTTCCAGTCGATTACCACGCAGGCCGCCCGTTGCCAGGACCTCTCGCTCAACCCGCAGAAACTGGCCGGACAGTGCAGCAAGCTCAAATGCTGCATCAACTACGAGGCTTCCACCTATGTCGACGCCCAGAAGCAGCTGCCCGACGTCCGCGGACCCATCGAGCTGGAGGACGGCCCCGCCTGGCTCATGAAGACCGACATCCTGCGCGGCATCCTGTATTTCTCCTACGACCAGAGCAGCCTGGCCAACCTCCATCCCCTTACCGCCGCCCAGGTACGGGATATCCTCGCCGAAAACCGCAAGGGCAACAAGCCCGCCTCGCTGCAGGAAAACGGCCCGGGCGAGCGGCAGACCGAATTCATCAGCGCCGTGGGCGACGACAGCATCACCCGCTTCGACGAGCAGAAGAAACGCAAAGGCGGACGCAAGCGGGGCGGCGGCAACCGCCAGCGCCGCGGCAACAACAACAAACATGGGGAGCGGGAGAAGAAATAGGTGGCTTCCGGTCCTCTGCCTGGCAGTGCTCCTGACAGCCGCTGCCTGCAGCCAGCCCGTCGGCACCAGCGTGTTTCTCTCCGCGGCACAAGCCCAGACCGAAGGAGGCACGTACACCTTCACCGCCGATTTTGACGACTCAACCCTCAACTACGCCACATCACTGGCCGCACGCCTGGTCACCAGCCGCACCGACGGCAAGCAGATCGAGCTCGACATCCGCATCACCCCGCCCGACGGGGAGCCCTCCTTTGAGCGTGTATCCTTCCCCCTCGAAGCACAACCCGGCGTCCGGTACGCCCTGGGCAGTGGCTCCCTCGTCGATTATGCCTGGACCTGGCGCCACTTCGACATGCGGACGCTTCCCCGCGGGCAGTGGCAATTCGCCGTCCGGCCGACCGACCCGGCACTGGCGGAGGCCTTGCGCGGCATCGGGTTTTCTTACGAAAAACAGAACTGACATGGGAAAAGGCAAACTGATCAAATTCCGCGAAAACGAAACCTTCGCCTGCCTGGTGCAGCCCACCACGGAAGAGGTGCTCGGACGGGACCACCCGCTGAAAGGACACTGGCGGGAAGCCATGTTCCACAACGACCACCCCATCGTGCTGGAACTCGGCTGCGGCAAGGGCGAGTACACCGTCGCGCTGGCCGAGCGATTCCCCGAAAAGAACTACGTCGGCATCGACATCAAGGGCGCGCGGCTCTGGAAGGGCGCCAAATATGCCACGCAACACGAACTCGGCAACGTGGCCTTCATCCGCACGCGGGTGGAGTTCATCAACTCGCTGTTCACACCGGGCGAGGTCGACGAGATCTGGATCACCTTTGCCGACCCGCAGGAGCGGAAGGCCCGCAAACGCCTCACCCACCCCCGCTTCCTGGAACGCTACCGGGCGCTGCTGGCCCCGGGCGGGGTCATCCACCTGAAGACCGACAGCCGCCTGCTCCACCATTTCACGCTGGAGACGGTCCGGCAGAACGGACTGCCCCTGATCGAGGCCTGCGAGGACATCTACGGCACCGGACGGGCCGACGACCTGCTCTCCATCCAGACGTTCTACGAGAAGAACTTCCGGGCGCAGGGCATTCCCATCACCTACCTGGCCTTCCGGTTGGACCACGACGGACCGCTGGTCGAACCCGAGTGGAACCAGGAACCTTACGAACAGACCTACAAGACCCTTACACGGTCCTGACGGCCATCAGTCCGGCTAATTTTTCGAGATAGGTTTTCGCCTCGGAAGGCGGAAGAGGCGCGATGGCCTCGACGGCGCAGTCGATCTCTTCCTGGAGCCTTTTGCGGGCCAGGGTGAGCGCGTCGTACTGGCGGACCAGGGAGAAAACGTCCTGGACCAACGTATCGTCGGGTTTCTTCATCCGGCGGCGGATGTCGCGCACCACCGACGCGGGTGCGACGTCGAACAGGCAGAGCAGCGGAAGCGTGATCTTCTGCTCCATGATGTCCTGGCCGGTCGGCTTGCCGATGGAAAGCTCCGGCGAATAATCGAGGATGTCGTCCATCATCTGGAACGACTGGCCGATGTGGTAGGCGTATTTGCGGCAGATTTCGAATTCCTCCGGCGTCGCTTCCACGGAATAGGCGGCGCTCAGGACCGAGGCCTCGAAGAGCGAGGTGGTCTTGCAATAGATAATCCGCCGGTAATCTTCCTCCTTGGTGTCAGCTTTCTGCGCACGCTCCAGCTGGATCATCTCGCCGATGGCCAGGTCGGACAGGCACTTGGAATAGACGTGGAGGACCCGCTTGTCGGGATGGTCGATAATTTCCCGGACGGCGGCGGCGAGCCAGTAGTCGCCCACCAGCACGGCTGTCGTGGGAGAATAGAGCGCCATCAGCGACGGGGCGCCGCGGCGCACCTTGGCATTGTCGACCACGTCGTCATGGACGAGCGTGGCACAATGCAACAGTTCGGAAGCAACGGCGCAGCGCTGCACGTTTTCACTGCAAAAGCCCCGAAGGGCTTTTGCAGTCAATAACGTGAAGGTCGGACGGAGTTTCTTGCCGCCATGCGCGAGGATGTAGCCGTTGACTTTGCCGAGCAAAGTGGTCTCGGTGGCGATACTCGCTTCGAAGAGGCGCTGGAATTCGCTCCAGTCCTTCCCCAGAAACCGTTGTGCTTCCTTGTACAAGGGTTTAGAATCTTAAGCCGATGCAGATCTCGAACGTGCGAAGGTGGCCCGAGATGTTGTCGAAGTGGCTCATGGCCTGCTGGGCGCTGGTGATGTCGGCGAAAGTACCGAAGTTCCAGTTGAACTTGCCGGCAATCTGCAGTTTCCAGACGTTGATGCCCAAACCGGCACCGACGCCCCATTCAAAACGCTTGAGTGCTTTGACTTCCGCTTCGGAGAGGTTCTTTCCACCCGGTTTGAAACGGTAGCCCAAGAACGGACCGCCGAAAACGAAGGGACGGCAGATCAGCAAGTCGGGACCCCACTGGACATTGAGGGGAAGCTCCAGGCCGGACAGGCGAAGGTCGGCACCGTCGGAGAATTTCAGGCCGGAGACCTTGTAGAGGAGCTCAGGCTGGAAGGAGAAACCGTGCGAGGCTTCCGTCTGATAGCCGATACCGGCGTGCCAGCCGCTGCGGCCGGCCTTCAGGTCCTTCACTTTCACGCTGGAGTCGCTCGAGTAGTTGTAGCCCGCCTTGACGATGAAGCCCTGGGCGTTGGCCAGTGCGCAAACGCAGAGGAGGCTGACGAACAGCAATGCGATTTTTTTCATAGGTAATGGTTTTAGAGAATTGATTCAATGTGTTTTTCGATCTCCGCCTGCGGGACGGCGCCCACCATGCGGTCGACCAGTTCGCCGTTCTTGAAGAAGAGCAGCGTAGGGATGTTGCGGATGCCGAATTTCATCGGGATGTCGGTGCTGTCGTCGACGTTGCACTTGACGACGGTCAACTTGCCCTCATACTTCTCCGCGAGCTTGTCGACCACGGGAGAGAGCATACGGCAGGGGCCGCACCAGGTGGCCCAGAAGTCCACGAGAACGGGGAGCGTGCCCTGCTCGACAACTTCGGCGAAATTGGAATCGGTCAATGCTTGTGCCATATCTTTTGACGTTTTTTCTTGATTTGAAGGATAAAGGTACATATTTTTTTGGAATATCAGACACTCTGTTCGATATTCCACACGAAGGCGCGCACGCCCACGCTCTTGTTGCGGGCATCGAGCTTGCGCACCGTCAGCAGCAGTTCGTCCACCTTCTCGTCGGGAATCACCGTGATCACGGCCGAGTTCATTTCCGGCCAGGTGTGGGTGCCCCGGCGCGGCTCACCGTCGACGGAACCGCAGCCCTGCACCTGCTCAAAGAAGGTGAAACCCCTGATGCCCAGCACCTCCAGCATATACTCCACGCGGGTGGTGAAGGCCTGGTTGAATACGATCATTACACTTTTCATCGCGTTGCCTCCTGGTCTGGATTCAAATTCATGAAAATAAACTCTTTGCGCCGTTTCTCCTCTTTGTTGCGCTCACCGCTGCGGGACATCAGGCCATAGACCACCGGCACGATGATCAGCGTGATGAAGGTCGACACCAGCAGACCGCCGATCACCACGATGCCCAGCGGACGCCACATCTCGGAACCTTCACCGTGGCTCAAGGCCATCGGGAGCATACCGAGCAGGGTCGTGAAGGCCGTCATGAGCACCGGACGCAGACGCGAGGCGCCCGACAGGGCGATGGCGTCGTTCAGATGGTATCCGCGGTCACGCATCAGGTTGATGTAGTCCACCAGGACGATACCATTCTTCACCACGATACCGATGAGCATCACGATGCCGAGCGCGCCGATCATATCGAGGGTCGTTCCCGTGACCCAGAGCGCCAGCACCACGCCCGAAAGGGCGAACGGGATGGCCAGCATGATCACCGCGGGCTTGCCGAGGCTCTCGAACTGCGAGGCCATCACGATATAGACGAGCAGGATGATCAGCAGGCCCAGCGTCAGGATGTCGCTGAAGGACTTCTGCTGGTCTTCGTAGTCGCCGGCCAGCACCACCGAGACACCGGAGGGCGCCCTGTGCTCGTCGACCTGGACCTGGATATCCTTGGCCAACTCACCCAGCGAAGTCTTGTAAGGAAGGGCCGTCACACGGACGTAGCGCTGGCGGCTCTTGCGCTCGATGGTCTGCGGTGCCCAATACTCCTCGATCGAGGCGATCTCGCTCAGCTTGATGCGGTAGCCCGTCGCGGTCGGAATGGTGAGGTCGAGGATGTTGTTGATGGAGTTGCGGTCCTCTTCCTTGAGGCGGACCACGATGTTGTATTCATCGCCGTCCTCTTTCAGGAAACCCGCTGTGTAACCGGCCACGCGGTTGCGTACGTACTGCGAAACGGTGGCAGTGTTCAAGCCGTACATGGCGGCTTTCTCCTTGTCGACCACGAGCTTCAGCTCGGGACGGTCCTTGTCGCGGCTGATGCGCACGTTGCGCGCTCCCGGCACATTGTCGATGATGGCCTGGCGGATCTCCTGGGCATAGAGGCTCGTCTCGTCGAAGTCGTAGCCATAGATCTCCACGTCGACCGTGGAGGCCCCTCCACCGCCCATGCCGCCCGCAGCCATGCACTGGTACTCAATGATCTCAGGATAGCGGGACAGCTCCTGGCGGATGACCTCGGCGATCTCGTCGATGCTGCGGTTGCGTTCATATTTCTTGGTACAGACCACCGTCATGGATATCTTGTAGTTCGTGTTCGAGGAGAAGAGCGCGCTGATGGAACTCTCGTCGTTGGAACCGGCGGAAGTCGAGATGCGCTTGACCTCGGGTACCAATTCCACGATACGGCCTTCCAGCACACGGGCCAGCGCCGCCGTCTGCTCGATGCGCGTACCGGGCTGGACTTCCACGGTCACGCTGAGACGGCCGTTGTCGCTGGTCTGCATGAAGTCGGTACCGATCTTGCCGGCAATCAGCGGGAGCATCGTCAAACCGAAGAAAATCAGGGCGATCACGATGGTGACCAGTTTGTGGCGCAGGCACCAGTTGAGCAGTCTTGCATACGCCTTGTCCACCTTGTCGAGAATGCCTTCCACAATAAAACGGTCGTACCAGCTCTTCTTCTGCCCGTCATCGATCAGGTGTCCGTTCTCGTCGATTTCCACCTTATTGGCCTTCAGCAGCTTCGAGCAGAGCATCGGGATCAGCGAGATGGCTACCAGCGTCGAAGTGGAGACCACGATGGTCACGATCCAGCCCAACTCCTTGAAGAGGATGCCGGCCATGCCGGTGAGCATGGTCAGGGGGATGAACACCGCCGCGATGACGAGCGTCGTCGCGATGACGGAAGTCCACACCTCATTGGTCGCGTAGATGGCAGCCTCGTGCGGTGAACTGCCGCGGTCGATGTGCTTGGAGATGTTCTCCAGGACCACGATGGCGTCGTCCACCACCATACCGATGGCCACCGTCAGTGCGGACAGGGAGATGATGTTGAGCGAGCTGTCGACTACCAACAGGTAGATGAAGGCCACGATCAAAGCGATCGGGATGGTGATGCCGATGATCAGGGTCGCGCGCCACTTGCCCAGGAAGAAGAAGACCACCAGCACCACGAACAGGAGTGCGTAAAGGATGGATTCCTCCAACGAGCCGATGGCGTTCTCGATCTCTTCAGACGAGTCGTAGATCATCTTGATCTCAACGTCGGAAGGCAGGGTCTTCTCGATCTTGGCCAGCTCCTTGCGCACGTCCTTGCAGACCTGCACGGTATTGGAGCCCGATTTCTTGGCCACGATCAGGCGGACGGCGTCCTTGCTGTCCACCTTCTCGTCGAGCGAGAGATCCTTGATGGTATCACGCACGGCGGCCAGGTCGCGGACAAACACTTTCTGGCCCTGCGGCGTGGTGAACACCACGATGTCAGAGATCTCGGAACTCTGGCCGTACTCGCCGCGAACCTGCATCTGGTACTGCTCCTTGTTCATCTTCACCGTACCGCTCGATAGGTTCAGGTTATTCACGCTGACAGCGTTGGCTACCTGCTCGAGGGTCAGGCCGAAGCCGTCCAGCTTGGCCTGGTCGATGTCGATGTAGACATAGCGGTCGGGGGCGCCGGACACCGACACGGAGCCGATGCCCTGGATGCGGTTGAGCTGCGGCACCACCTCGTCGTTCATGATCTTCTCCAGGCCGGGATAGCTTTCACGGGCCATCACGGAATACTGGATGATCGGCATCAGGCTCGAATTGAGCTTGAACATCACCGGGTTGGAGCAACCGTCTGGCAGGTTGCTCTTCATCATGTCGATGTACGATCGAATGTCGTTGGCCGCCTCGTCCAGGTTGGCTCCCCATTCCATTTCCAGGGAAACCACCGACATGTTGTCGCGCGACGAGGAGGTCAGCTCCTTCAGGCCGTCGACCGACGTGAGGCTGTTCTCGATGAGTTTGGTCACGTTGGTTTCGATCTCGCTGGCGGAAGCGCCCGCGTAGGTGGTCATCACCGTGATGTACGGCGGTTCCATCTCCGGGAACTGGTCGATCGGCAGTCGCATGAGCGAGAATATGCCAATGACGATGACCGCCACAAAGATCAGCGCCGTGGTGACCGGTTTGTTGATCGCTGATTTGTAGATGCTCATCGTTTAGTTCTCCTTGGTTACGTTCAACTTGGCACCGTCGACCAGCTTGGCCTGGCCCACCGTCACGAGGTGGTCGCCTTCCTGCAGCTCGTCGCTGATGACTTCGACCTTGTCGTCGAAACGCTGGCCCAGCTTCACGAACACGCGCTTGGCCACGCCGCCCTCATCGATGAAGACATAACGGTCGTTCGAGCCGGTAAGCTTGAGCACGGCCTGGTAGGGCACCACAAGGGCGCGGTCCATGCCCACGACCATGCGGGTCTTGGCATACATACCCGGACGCAGCTTCAGGCTTTTGTTCGGAATCCGCAGCTTGGCGGGGAAAGTGTGCGAAGTCGGTTCGATGGCCGGATAGATGATATCGATCGTGGCAGGGAACACCTCACCGGGATAGATGTCTGTCTGGATGTTCACCGCCATGCCTTTCTTGATGTGCGGAAAATAATTTTCCGGGATGGGAATCAGCGCCTTCAGGAGATAGATCTGTGTCAGTTCCAGGATAGGCTGTCCGTTGTAAAGCTCCCCGTCCTCATAGTTCTTGGCCGTGATTACGCCGGAGAAGGGGGCACGAACGAACGTGTTCTTCTCCAGGAATTCGAGCGTCTCCTTGGTCTGCTCATAGCTCAACTTCGTCTGGTCGTAGGTCTGCTGCGACACAGCACCGCTCTCGCGGAGCGTTTCCATGCGCTGCAGCTCCACACCGAGATTGGCGTAGGTCAGTTTCGTGGTCCTGTATTGGTTCTGGTCCATCCGGACGAGCATCGCGCCGGCTGCCACTTCAGTGGCCACGTCGGTGTAGATGTGCTCGATGATGCCGGTGACGGACGGGGCGATCTTGACCGACTGCCAACTTTCCAGCGTGGTGGAGAACTCGAGTTCACGCGTGATGTCGGACATGGCGAGCGTGGTGGTTTCCACGAGCTCCACGCGCTCTTCCACCTTCTGCTCGGTTTGCTTGCCGTCGCACGCAGCGGCAAGGACGGCCAGGGCCGCCACTAAGAGGATACTGCTTCTTTTCATATGGTTCATTTTCTATTTATTCAGGAGTTGTTCGAGGGCCACCTGCGCGCTGACGATATCGAGCAGGGCCTGCACGTAGCTGCTCTGCGCGGTGAAGAGGCTCGTGCTGGAATTGGTCACGTCAAGGCTCGACGCCACGCCTTGCTCGTATTTCCGGGCGATGTTGTCGTACACACGCTGGGCCACCGCCACGTTCTGCTTCTGGAGCTCGTATTTATCGATGGCGCTGCGCAAGTCGTAGACCAGCTGACGGTGTTGGACCGTCAGGGACAGTTCGGTGTCCGCCAGCGTATTGAGCTGCTTCTTATAGTTCAGGCGGGCGTCCTTCATGGCGGCGGTCATCTTGCCGGAGGTGAAGATCGGGATGTTGAGCTGGGCGCCGATCATGTTCGGCGGGGTCATGTTCATCGTAGGCTCGTCGCTGAAATTGTGACGGCCGTTGTACTGGTGGTACACGCTGAACGTGGGGCCGTTCGACCAGCCGGTCAGGGCGATCTGCTTGCGGGACAGTTCGGTGTTTTGCTTGAGAAGCTGATAGTCGTAGTTGTTCTCGATGTCGAACTCTTCAGCCAGCAGGCGCGAGGTGGTTCCCAGGTTCAGCAGGTCGTCAAGGCTCTCCGTCAGGACGATCTTGGCATCGTCTTCCAGGCAGAGCAGGAGCCGAATCGAGTTGTAGATCATCTCGAGGGAATTGCGGGTGGTGGTGATGGTATTTGCCATCGAAGCCACCTGCACCAGCAGCTGGTCGGCAGCGGTCTGCTCGGCCACGCCCACGTCCACGGATTTCTGGGTCATCTCGTGGAGCTTCTTCAGGCTCTCGAGGTTCCCTTCAAGCAGGCTGATGGTCGCATCGGCCACCAGGGCTGAAACATAAAGGGTTTCCACCTGGTTGGCGATCTCCTTCTCCGATTTCTCCAGGGTGATGTCGGCCATCTTGTGCGAGATTTTGGCGATATTCAGCGAAACGATCTGCGCGCCGCTCAGCCCGATGCTGGTCGTGAGGTTGAAAGTGGCGTAGGGCGGCATCGAGATCTGCATCTGGCCGATATCCATCTTGTAACCCATCATGTTGGAATAGGAAGTGGCAGCGGTGACCTGGGGCAGCATGCCGGCAATGGTCTGCCATTTGCTGGCCTGTGTCTTCTGGATATCGATGGATGCGTTGGTGAGGGTCCGGTTGTGCTCGATGGCATACTGCTGCGCCTCGGCGAGCGAGAAAGAAATCTTATTGGGACTCTCCTGCGCCTGCAAGCCTGCCACCATGAGCAGAAGGAGCGTGAAAAGTCCTGATTTCCGTACAATATTTCTCATTTTATCAGTGAATTATCTCTAAATGGGAGCGCAAAAATACAACAAAAATCACGCCACCCAAAAAGAATGATTAACTTTGCAGCCCGAATGAAGAAAGAGTAACGTGTACGTAAAAGAAAAGCTTTCATTTTCGTATAAGGCGGTCAAGGCGTACTTCCGTTTGATGATCAACGGATTCTACTATCGCCATTACTATTGCGAGGGGGTGGAGAACATTCCGGAAGAGGGTACGCCCGTCATCATGGTGTCGAACCACCAGAACGCCATGAACGACGCGATGGGCGTCCTGCTGGGTGTCAACGACCGGAAGATGCGGTTCATCGTGCGGGCTGACGCCTTCGATATCCATCCCTGGTTCACGAAGTTCATTTTGTGGGCCGGCCTGCTGCCGGCTTACCGCCTGTTCTACCAGAGCGGAGAGGACCTGGGCAAGAACATGGAGACCTTCCGCCTGACGGAGAACGACCTGCGGAACGGGCACTCCATCCTGATCTATCCCGAAGCCGGGCACCAGTCCCGCCACTGGCTGGGATTCTATACCCAAGGCTATCTGCGCATCGCCTTCGAGACCGCAGAAAAGGAGAACTTCCAACGGGACATCCTCATCCTGCCCTCCTGCAACCACTACAACGAATTCCACGGGCTCCGCAACGATATGCTGATCCGCTTCGGAAAACCCATCTCACTGCAGCCCTACTACGAAGCCTACAAGAAGAAGCCCCGTACCACGCGCCTTCAAGTGAACGAGCTGGTCCGCCAGAAGATCCGGGAGCTGATGCTGGACGTCCAGGACCTGGAGCACTACGACGACATCGACTACCTTCGCAACAGCGCCTTCGGACAGGACTTCGCCCGCTCGATCGAGAAGAATCCGGACTATCTCCCCGACAAGCTGGATGCCGACCGGGAACTGGTGGCCCGCCTCGCCGCAAACGAGATTCCGTACGACGAAGTCAGAGGCCTGCGCACCGAGATGGAAAGCCTGGGGCTGGAGGACCGGCAGTTCGAGAAGAAGCCCACCCTGGCCACCGTCCTGGGCGAGTTCCTGCTGCTGCTCGTAACGCTGCCGCTGGCCGTGTTCGCCATCTGGCCCTCCGTCCTGTGCTGGGCGATTCCGAATCACTTCTCGCGCCGGATGCATGATGAGAACGACATGTTTCAGGGCACCTTCGTGCTGGCCATCAACGTGCTGCTTATTCTGCCCATCACCTTCCTGCTCACGGCCATCTTGGAATGGCCGCTGATCGGCCCCTGGGCACTGCTGCACGCATTCGCGCTGGCGCCCCTGTGCGTCTTCGAATGGTACTGGTGCAAGCTATGGCGGCGCATGCGGTCGGACATCCGCTTCCTGAAAGCCCGCAAGCGGACGCCGGAACTTCAGAAAATGCGGCGCAACCTTTTCGACGCGCTGAAAGTCATTGTCAATCGCCGGACGAACTAACGTTCCGGCTTTTTTATTATTTTTGTAGGAGAAACATTTATCCCTATGAAAAGAGTATTTGTGTATATGCTGGTTGCCGTCATGGCCGTCAGCTACGTCACTGCGGCATCTGCGCAGGACAAAGTCGTCAAGAAGATCATCGAGACTGGCACCACCGACAACCGCACGATGGTGCATGCCGACCACCTGGCCAACGTCATCGGTGGCCGCATCGTGGGTTCTGCGGCCCTGACCGAGGCGGAAGCCTGGGTGAAGGAGCAGTTCGAGTCGTGGGGCCTCGAGGTGCTGGTGCAGGAAGCCGGCACCATCAACGTGGGCTTCAACCGTGGCCCGTGGTCCGGCCGGATGCTGAGTGAGGATGGCATGATGCTGCATTTCGGCACGCCCTCCTACACGGCGGGCACCCATGGCAAGCAGGCGGGCCCCGTGCTGCTGGAACCCAAGACGCGCCGGGAGTTCGACCGCATGAAAGGCCTGCTCAAGGGTGCCTGGATCCTGGTCGACACCGAGTCGAACGGCATGGCCATCGACGCGACGGCCGCTGCCAACGAGGAGCGCGCCAAGGTCCTGGCCAAGAACGAAGAGATCGACCGCCAGAACAACGAGATCCGCCGCTGGAATTTCGAGCACCGCGACGAGCCCAAGGAATTGCTGGAATACGAGAAGGCCACGGTGCTCTTCTATCAAGAGCTGGTAGACGCCGGTGTGGCAGGCTTCATCCGCTCAGCCAAGGTGCCCCTCCAGGTGATGTACGACCGCCCGAACTGCTACAACCTCACGATGGAGACGCTGCCCAAGGCCTGTGACATCCTGCTCGACGAGGCGCAGTTCAAGATCATCAAGGAGAAGGTGCTGCGCAAGGACATCTTCCAGCTGGAATTCGACATCCGCAACCACTTCTACCGCGGCCCGGTGCCCTACCACAACGTGATCGGCATCCTGCGCGGCAGCAAATATCCGAAGGAATACGTACTGGCCGGCGGCCACCTCGACTCGTACGACTGCGGCACGGGCGCTGTGGACGATGGCAACGGCACTTCCGTGACCATGGAGGCTGCGCGCCTGCTGGCTACTTCCGGAGCCAAGCCCAAGCGCACCATCCTGTTCTGCATCTGGACGGCCGAGGAGTTCGGCCTGCTGGGTTCGAAGCACTTCGTGGAGAGCAAGACCGTGCCGCTGGAGAAGATTTCCAACTACATCAACCGCGACGGCGGCCCGCTCTGCGCTACGGGCGTCAACGTGCCGGAAGCCATGTACGACGATTATGTGAAGATCTGCGAGCCCTTGAATTCCATCAATCCTGCATTCCCGTTCACCGTCAACAAGCGGCAAGGCCCGCCGCAGGCACGCCCGACGCGCGCCGGCGGCAGCGACCATGCCTACTTCGCCATGAACGGCGTGCCGACCATCTCTTTCAGCGAGACCGACCCGCTGGGCTACAACTTCGAATACCGCGAGATCTGGCACACGGAGCGCGACATCTACAACAAGCTGATTCCGGAATACATGGAGCACTCGGCGGTCGTCACGGCCGTGGTCCTTTACGGCATCGCCAACCTCGACCACCTGCTTTCCCGTGATGGCCTTTACAAATAGCGTTATAAAACTTTAAACCAACATACTACCATGAGTGAAGAAACCCTGAAGGATCCCCGCGACCTCAACAGCGACGGCAAGGTCTCCCTTGAAGAAAAGATCAAATACGCCGCCGGCAAGGCGGGTGAAAAGCTCGGCGAAGTGGCCGAAGAGATGAAAGCCAACGCCAAGGACCTCTACGAAAAAGCCGCCCCGAAAGCCAAGGAAATCTATGGCGAGATGGTGGACAACGCCAACGACCTGGTCGGCAAGGCCAAGGAAAACGCCTCCGGCCTGATGGACAAAGCCCGCGAAGGGATGGACAAGGCCAAAGACAAAATCGACGGCCTCAAAGACAAACTGGACTGACGACAGTCTACGCACAAAAAAACCAGTTGGAAACCCAACTGGTTTTTTTGTGCCTCGGGCGGGATTAACCGAAGGTTGGGACTCTCGTCATGCTGTATGAGACGATGTAGGTGGTGCCGTCTTCTTTCTGGCGCAGGGCTGACCACTTCATCACGTCGTCTTCGATGCTGGTGATTTCCCACCATTCGCGGTGCTCCACTTCTCCTTCGCCGACGTTTTTCCAGCGGGTGCAGAGCAGAATGCCGTCAACGAAGTAATCGGCGAACTCATCTTCGCTCCGCTGCCACTCGTCGCCCACCTTCAGCCAAAACATGTGGGTACCGTTGGCCAGATACGCACAGCGAAATACATCCCCTTCATTATCTGCATCACTTTCCCACACACCAAGGATGGCCTGGCTGTAGTCCTCGGTGATTCTCTCCCAGCGCATGGCGTGTTCCTTATCCTCGTCGATCACGTCGCCGTCGAGCAAAGTGGTGTGTTTGAAGGTCAACTCCATTTCAGTGTCCGTGATGGAATAGATGGTCAACTCGTTGACAAGCATGATGTGCTCGTCGGGGGCGGCGATCGTGTTCACCTTGTTGCCGTCGATTTCCACCATGAATTCCAGATGGTCGCCCCATTTTCCTTCGGTCGGCGAATAATCGCTGCGAGAGGTGCTGTAGAGGGCCTCCGTCGTCGAAAGGAAGGTGATCACTGATTTATTGTTGGTCAACTCCGGCTTACCTTCGTAGTCGGCTGTCATCCACTTGCCGATAATCATCTCTTCAATCTCTTCCTGTGACGGAACTTTTACCGCTTTCATTTCGAAGGAGGCGGTGTAAGTTGTGCCGTCTTCCTTCTGGCGCAGGGCCGTCCATTTCATAACGCCGTCTTCGATGCTGGCGATCTCCCACCACTCGCGGTGCTCTACCATTTCTTCTTCACCCACGTTTTTCCAGCGGGTGCAGAGCAGCGTTCCGTCGATGAAGTAATCGCCATACTCGTTCACGTCGTCTACCCATGCGCCCGTTTCATCCTGGCGGTAGTAGATGAAGGTGCCGTCTGTCTTATACTCCCAGCGATGGAGTTCTCCGTCGGAATATTCGTCGTCCGCGCTGGTTACCTTGCCTTCCCACAAGCCGATGGCAGCCTCCTCATAATTGGCCTCGATTCTCTCAAACCGTTGCCTTTCCATCTTGTTTTCTCTTTCCCCATCCTCTCCTTCTGGTCCGTTCGGAGGTACGGGAAGCGTAAAGTCACAGACAAATTCAGCGTCCGTAATGTCCAGAATCAGATAGACGGAAGTCAGTGGGGAGTCGTTTTCCTGCAACTTATTGAGCGTCACAAGATTCCCCTGGATGGTCACGTCGAATTCCTCGTAGTCATCCCATCCGGGTTTAATCGATCCCTTGGGTTCCGGCCTCTCGCCAGGGACAAAATCTGGTCTTTCCTTCGGAGGTATCCTATCACCCTTGTCAGGCTTTTCGAAAGACCGGCTCATAAAGGCCTTTGTAGGCGAAACGAAGGTCAGGACCGTCTTCCGGTTGGTCAGGGCGGGCTGGCCATCAAGGTCTGCCACCATCCACTTGCCCATCAACTTTTCGGCCAGCTTACCCGGGGTCAGGCAGTCGGCCCAGGTGCTCATCAACGCCACCATCTCTTCGCTGGCCCGGTGGTAGACAAGGTCTTCCGGGTCGGTGAGCACACCTTTGTCCAGCTTCATTTTCCAATAATCACCAATCGTCTGATAGATGCCGATGTCACCGGACGACAGCAAAACATATTTGAATCTGCCTTCCGTCCCGCGAAGACTTTCCGAGCCGATCACCTGGTCTCCGTTCAGAACGAATAGTTCATAGTAGCCCGTATTGTCGGCAAAGAACGCATAGTGTTCGACCACGCGGTTGTAGGGAACCTCGCCAAAGAGGCCGTCTTCTTCATAGTCCGTCACCCACTCCCCGATGAGGTCCGTCGGCGTCTTGCGGGAGTAATCCTCTCCCGGAATGCACGCATTCATCGCTGCCAGGCAGCAGAGCACGGCCATGGCCATGCAACATCTTTTAAGTAAACTCATACGCTTGATTATTTTGATTGATGTTAATAGCTATCTATGGTCATCAGGGTAATCTTGGAGTAGAGTACCGGAATGGTTTCTTCTCCTACGGAGATGCTCTGACTGGTCTGGACGGGAGAATGTGAGATCAGGCTGTTGATAATGAGTGCCGTATTATAAGCCATATCATTCAGGTTCTTGTCAATGGTCATTGCCTGCTTGCCGTTCTTGATATTGTTCTGCGCCATCTTGGTATTGTCTTGACCTGTGATAATCGGCATATCGGTAATACCCGCCTCTGTCAGTGCCTCTATGGCTCCCTGGGCCAAATTGTCATTGGCCGCAAGTACCATATCCGGACGCTCACCCGCTTTATAGCTGCCCAGACGGTTATGCATGGCTTTCTTCCCGTCGGCAATATCCCAGCTGTCGGACTTTACCTGGCTATACTCTTTCTTGCCACTCTTGACGACCAGATTCCCGTTATCGATATATTTCTTGAGCAGGTCCATCGCTCCGTCAAAGTAATCCTTGGCGTTGATGTCGGTTTCAGGACCTTCCAGGAATTCGATGGTCATAGAAGCTGCTCCGGAGGAGTGGTAATGATTGAGAAGGAACATAGCCTGCATACGCCCTATCTCCTTTGTGTCGGTTGACGAGATATAAGCGATATGGGGATTGTCAAGGACAAACCGGTCGTGACAGACAACCTTGACATCGGGATTCTGCGCAAGCAGTCCGGACTCGTTGATTTTCTTATAGTCGATGGCTGTCAGCACGATATATTTGGCTCCATCTTTTATGGCCTCCCTGAGTTGTTCGACCTGTTGTACTGCACCCTCTGCCGTCTCCGGGGCAATATAAAACGTGGTATTGAAGCCGTACTTGCCCATCACCGTCTTAAGGTTTTGTTTATCTGTGGCCCAACGGTCAATGATGGATGAATCGGGAAGCAATACGGCCACTTTCTGGTCCTTGTCATTATTATATATAATCACACAGCCAGCCACCTGCAGGGCCAATGCGGTAAATACCAATACTTTACACAATAGATTCTTTTTCATATAGGATTGAATTGACATGACTTTAACATTTTAAAGTTACTAAAATTCCAACACCCTGACAACAACCCCAGCCTTTTTTCGCAGAATTCCCATACGCTATTGCAAGACAATCTCCATGCGGTTGCTCTCGTCGGCGTTGACGGCAGGAAAAGTGATGACGGTGCGTCCATTTTCCTGAGAGCATGAGCCGGCGGGATGACCGTTCAGGAGGATTGTACGGGGTGTGGCGTTCACGCCTTCCAGGACGACGTATAGCTCACGCCGGGTGTTGGCGCCAGGGTATGAGCCTTCACGGGGATGCATGGTGAGGGTGATCTTCTTGCCGCTGCGGTTCTTCTCGATCAGGGTAAATGCACAGGCGGATGCATAGTCTTTGGACGTTCCGTCATCTTCATAAAGTCTGAAGGAGGACTTCCCTGCCCCGGGGACCACCAGGATGCCCAGTACGTCAGAGGGTTCTTGAAGATTGGTGATGTCCTGTCCGGCCAACGGGAGGATGCTTCCCGCCTTCACGTACCAGGGATTCTCATCAATGGCATAGCGCAGCGTCTTGCGAACGCCGCCCTTCTGCATCGTATGGGTGGCCATGTCCCACCATTCGCTGCCTGCGGGGAACCAGATCTCACGGGGGGACTTTCCGTCATCTCCGAGAGGCTCAGCAATGGCGGTGGCCAGGATACGGTCGCCAAACAAGTATTCCTCGTTACAGGTATATGCCTCCGTACTCTCCGGATATGCATAATACAACGGCCGGCAGAGGCACACGCCGGTGTCGTACGCTTCACGGGCAAAGGTATAGATGTACGGCGACAAGGTATAGCGCAGGCGGATGGCATCCCGCATATACGGAAAATGTTCCGGAAAGGCCCATATCTTCCGCTCAAGGTTGGCGCTTTGTGTGGAATGGGTCTTGAAAATGGGCGTAAACACGCCGAACTGCAGCCAGCGGGTATACATTTCCGGATCCGTCAGGCGCTGGTGGTCCCGCTTCTGCATGTGGCCGCCGATGTCATGCCCCCAGTAGCCATATCCCACGTTGGAGGCGGTAGACGTAAAATAAGGCAGGAAATGAAGCACATCCCATTCATCGTAGGTATCCCCCGAGAAGCCCAGCTGGTAGCGATGGCTTCCCAGCCCGCCCCAGCGATGGTAGATCAGCGGGCGGTCAGCCCCATGCAGGTCCTTGTCCCGGAAGAAGGCATAGTTAATCCAGAAGGTGTTGCTGAGACCCTTGACGTAACGGGACTCGATCCACTGCTGCCAGTCGAGCCACCAGAAATCCACGCCCTGGCACTCCAGCGGACGGATGACGCTGTTGAAATAGGCATCGGCCCATGCTTTCTGGGACATCCGGTACGGCACGCTGGCCCGGTATCCGGCCTTGCCGACGGGCTTGTCATAGGCAGCATAGGTATAGCCGCCGTCCTGGAAGACATAATCGGTCGGACCGTCATAATCAGTTGTGCGGGAGAGATAATCCTCCACGAAGGCGGGATAACACTCCTCGTAGGGACGGATACCGGATGCAGGGTGCAGGTTGAGAGCTGTTTTGTAGCCCATGGCATGCAACTCCCCAAGAAAGCCTTCCGGATCGGGGAAGAGGTCGCGGTTCCATGTGTAGCCCGTCCAGCCACGACCCTGTTTGAAATCATCCGGGCCGAGGCGCTTTTCCATTTCCTTGTAGGTGTAGTGCCAGTCCATGTCCACGATCATCACGTCCATGGGTACGCCATGCTCTTTCATCTCCCTGCCGAGGGTAAGCATTTCATCGTCCGTAAAAATCCAGTAGCGGCTCCACCAATAGCCCAGCGTCCACTTGGGCGGCAGGGGAATACGGCCGGCCACCTTGACAAAATCGCCCAGCGCAGCGGTATAGTCGTGTCCGTAGGCAAAGAGATACCAGTCGAGGCGATCGCCTTCCGGACGGGACTGCACCCATCCGTCTGCGCCGAAAAGATGACGGGCCGATTCATCCACCAATGCCCAGCCATCCCTGGAAAGTATGCCGTTTTCCAGTTCCTTCTCCCTGTGGGACAATTGTCCGAATCCCAGGCAGCCATCCAGCGTACGGGTCGTACCTTTGAGATTCCCTGCCGGGGACATGCCGGGCTTCCATGTACCCATAACGTGTTTCACTGCCAGGTTCTCGGGCGCAAAACGTCCGCCCTTGTAAGTCAGGGTGAGTTTGTCGGTCTTGATGGTCAGGACACCGCCCTTCTCGTTAATTGTAAACTTCGGCACCGTCAGGTTCCGGTTCACGATGGCCAGCGAGGCCCTGTCTTCAAAAACCCCATCCTCCGCCCACTCCATCCGGATGAGCCGGTCCGTCAGCACCGTAAAGCGCGCATTTTCAAAACGGACGACAGCTTCCGGCGACGCTACAGGATTGTTCTCCTGCGCAAACAACGAACTGGAAAGCAAAATAAAACCGAAGGTCAAGGCCTTCTTTAGCAAATGATTCATAGCACGTTAACTTTGACACTGAACAAATATACGCAAAATGTGACCAATATCCTGGAAAATAGTATAACTTTGGAGAACAGATAACGATATGAACCGTATAACGACCGTCTCGCTAAGGATTCTGAAATGGATGGGAATCAGCATCCTTTCGCTCATTGTGCTCTTTTTCCTCGCCAGATGGATCGGGATGGGCGTAAACAGGCGTACACCCAGCGGTGGTATCAACAAGTCGATGTATGTCGATATCAACGGGTCAAAGCAGTGGATAAGCATCTACGGACAGGATAAGGATAATCCCGTCCTGCTCTATTTACACGGCGGTCCGGGAGCAGCCACAAGCCCTTATGATTACGCTTTTACACGGAAGTGGAGCGATGTCTATACTGTCGTTACCTGGGATCAGCGCGGATGCGGAAAGAGCTATGACAAGACTCATCCGGAAACCATTACAGCCGACATCATGATGCAGGATGGAAAGGAGATGACCGAGTTTCTGCGAGACTATTTGCAAGTCGAAAGGATTACGATTCTCGGGCATTCCTGGGGTTCATATTTCGGTGCCAACCTGGCGCTTGCCCACCCTGAATACTATGAGGCCTTCATCGGTGCAGGACAGTTCATCGATAGTGATGAGAATGAACGCAGGCTGTACGACGCCGCATTGACATGGTCGGAAAACGATCCGGAAGGTCGCGAGATGGTGGAAAAGTGGGGTGCGACCCTGGAAACGGAAGAGGAGGATGTATACTTGAGAAGCAAAATCATTGAACGATACGGCTATGGAATGATGAAGGACGGAACGGATTATTCTATTGTCGCCGCCGTGCTCTTCAATCCGTATTATTCGCTGAAGGAGATTTTTGATAATCTAAAACGTGAAGGATTAAGTGCGGAATACAAATCTTTTTTCCTCTCGGATGGATTTCTTGATATGTCTCTTCTAGGAAGGTACGACTACGAAGTACCCTATTATAACATCAACGGAGACATTGACTATCAGACCAATTACTCGCTTGCCTGCGAATACTTCGAACAAGTGTCCGCACCCAAGAAGCAAATGTTCGTGATGAAGGACGCCACGCACGGCCTCCTTGAATCGCGTTCAGCGGAGTTCTCCACCTATCTCCACCAGATTGCCGCAAGCGATCATCAGTATTTTCAGGAAAGCCAAATAAGATGAGAATGGGCATCATCGTCATCCTGGCCGTGGCCCTGCTCGGCGTGCTGTATGTGACGTGGCATCTTTGGCGCATTACGCCGGGTGGCTGGGTGGCCAAACTGGTGGTTGCGGGGCTGTTCCTTCTCTGGATGGCTGCTGCATTCGCCAGTATGCTGCTACGCGAAAAAGCATCGATTTCCACCATCACCGCACTCTACGAGCTGGGGCACCCCTGGATGATTGCGTTCCTATATCTACTGATTACTTTTATCCTGGCCGATATCGGGGTTCTTCTCCGACTCATTCCCAAAGACTGGCTCATCAGCAATGCCGTTACAATGGCCTGCATCCTGGGCGTGATTGCCGTTGTACTTACTGCTGGCGGCATCCATTACAAGCATAAATATCGTGAAGAATTGACCATCCGGACAGAAAAGCCGATCGACAGGCCCCTGACCATTGTCCTTGCCAGCGACCTGCATATCGGCTACAGCAACCGCAAGGCCGAACTGGCCCGATGGATTGACCTTATCAACGATGAAAAACCAGACCTTGTACTATTTGCTGGAGATATTGTGGATATCCAGCTCAGGCCCCTGGAGGAAGGAAACTATGCCGAAGAGTTCCACCGCTTGACCGCTCCAGCCTTCACAGTGCTTGGTAACCACGAATATATCGGAGGCGAGGCGGATGCCGAACGCTTCATGAATGATGCCGACATCGTCCTCCTGCGGGATTCCGTGGTTCAGTTTAAGGGAATTATCATAATCGGCCGGGACGACAGGAGCAATACCGGGCGTAAACCTCTGGCGGAACTGGCCAATTCTCTGCAAGGATTCACCATCCTGCTGGACCATCAACCCTACCATCTGGAAGAGGCCGAAAGCACAGGAATTGACTTCCAGTTCAGCGGACACACGCACCGCGGGCAGGTATGGCCCCTCAGTTGGCTGACGGATGCCATGTATGTAAAGTCCTGGGGACATCACCAGAGCGGCCACACACAGTATTATGTGAGTTCAGGCCTGGGTATCTGGGGGCCAAAAATCCGTATCGGCACCCGATCGGAGTATTTGGTGCTGCGCGTCGAGCCTCAATAAAGAAAGGCCGCGCCTTGTACGCTGTCTCCTTTCAAGTCCCGGAATTCACTTGAACAAATTCTTGGGTTTTCGTCGAAGAAATCGGCGCGTTGGTCGAAAAGACGGATCGTCGTACCTGCCGCAACATAATTTTGCAGCAGAAAAAAAACGAGAAGCCATGAAAACCAACGTGATGATTCTTTTGTCGGTCCTGCTGCTGGGCAGCCTGCCGACGTTTGCACAGACTACCATCGTTACCGGCCGGGTGCTGGATTCCCTGACCCGGGAGGGCGAGCCCGCCGCCGTGCTGCAATTTTTCCAGGCACAGGACCTGGAAAAGCCGGTGGCCTATACGACGGCCGACGAGGAGGGCTGCTTCTGGCAGCGACTGGATGGCAGCGGCCACTACGAGCTGCTGTTCAGCAGCATCGGACGCCTTCCGGCACGCCGGCAATTTATCATTCCCGGACAGCAGGATACGCTCGATCTGGGCGAGATTCTCATCCAGGACGACGTGGAAACGCTCTCGGCCGGTGTCGTTACGGCCCAGCGGACGCTGGTGAAGATGGAGGTCGATAAGATGACCTACGACGTGTCCGGCGACGTGGACGCCAAAACCGCCACCGTGCTTGATATGCTCCGCAAGGTGCCGATGGTCTCCGTGGACGGCCAGGACAACATCACCGTCAACGGCAGCAGCAGCTTCCAGGTGTACGTGGACGGCAAGCCCAACCAGATGCTGTCGCAGAACGCCTCCACCATCTTTAAAGTTATGCCGGCCAGCACGGTCAAAAACATCGAGGTCATTACGAATCCGGGGGTGAAATACGACGCGGAAGGCGTAGGTGGCGTGCTCAACATCACCACCAACCGCGAAGCGACGGGCGGCTCTTCCGTGGCCGACGGCTTCTACGGTACGGTGATGGCGACCGGCTCGAACCGGGGCGGTGGCGGCGGCGTGACGGCCGCCCTTCAGAAAGGGAAATTCGCGATGAGCCTGACTGCCAACGGCTCTTACAATGCGATGAACCACACCGAGACCGATCTGGTCCGCGCACAGGATAATGGTTTCACGAACACGACGCACACTTCCACGAATATGAAGATTCCCGTGGCGATGGTCAATGGCAGTGCCAGTTACGAGATCGACAGTCTGAACCTCGTGTCGGCCACGCTCGGCTATATGCACTACGGTATGGTGAACGGAAACGAATTCACCACCGCCATCCAGGCAGCCCCGGGTGCCGAAGCCTTCAGCTATTCCGGCACGTTGACCACCCGGAATACCCGCAACAGCATCTCCGTCAGTGCGGACTATCAGCATCTCTGGGCTGGTGTCCCGGGCCGCAGCCTGGTCCTCAGCTACCAGTACAACGGCGCGCCTGCCGTGAACAACAGTATGACCCTGCTTGACGCCGCATCCCTCCCTGGTTTTGACTTCACGGACCGCAAGAGCGTGGGTCGCACCGGTTCCGACGACCATACCGTCCAGCTCGACTTCACAACGCCGCTCGGCAGCAAGCACAGCCTCTCGACCGGCGCGAAATTCCTGCACCGGCACAATTCTTCCGACCAGACGGACTATCTGTGGAACGGTACATCCTTCGTGGAGAACCCGCTGGGCAGCCTCCAGTACGACTTTTACAACCGCATCGGCGCCGCATATGCAGAGCTTACCGGCAATTATGGCGCATTCAACCTGAAAGCGGGCGTCCGCTACGAATATACCTGGCAGAACTATAGATCCTCGAAAGAAAGCGGCTCTTTCAGCGTGAATTACGGCAACCTTGTGCCCAGCGCGAGCCTGCAGTGGACGCTGAGCCCTACGCAGAACATCGGACTGAGCTACAACCTGCGCATCAGCCGCCCCGGTATCTCTTACCTGAACCCTTATGTCGATACCTCCGACCCGACGGCCCGCAGCTACGGCAACCCCGACCTGGAGACGGAACGCGGCCATAACATCTCCCTGGTGTACAACTTCTTTTCGCCGAAGGTGATGGTCAGCGCCACCCTGCGCCACAGCCTCACCGGCAACGGCATCTCGGCCTACAGTTTCTATGGCGCCGACAACATCCTGAACACCACCTACGGGAATATCGTGAAAAGCAACAGCACCAGCCTGAACGCATACCTGATGGTGACCCCGACCAACAAGACGCGCATTATGCTCAACGGCGGCTTCGGCTACACGGACCTCCGCAGCGAGGAACTGGGCCAGCAGAATGCCGGTTGGAACTACAACATGCTGATGGGCGTGCAGCAGACGCTTCCCTGGGATCTTCGCCTGAGCGCCAATGTGATTGCTTCCGGCCGGCAGATCGACCTGCAGGGGTGGTCCAGCGGTATGTCCCTCGGTATGCTGGGTCTTACGAAGACCTTCCTCGACGACAGGCTGAGCCTTTCTGTCAGCGGGATGGTCCCGTTCGCCAAAGGGGCTAAGATGAATATGACGACCCACACCCGGGGTAATGGCTTCACTTCGGATATGACCACGCGGATTCCCTTGGCTTCCATCAATTTCCAGATCAGCTGGAGCTTCGGCAAACAGGGCAACTACACCACCAAGAAAGCGCGCCGCACCATTGAGAACGACACGCAACTCAACAGCACCACGACCGCCCAGAGCGTAGGCTCCGTCATCGGTCTGTAGAAAAGACCGAAAATTGTTTATCTTTGCAATATGCAGAAACGTAGCCACAACAGTCTGGTCATCGATATCATCCATCTCGCGGTATGGGTGGGAGTTCTCCTGGCTCCGGCCCTGGTTACTTGGACGATGCAGGGTTCCCCGGAGCCTGCGCTGAGCATCCTTGCTGCGACGGCCAAGGTCGTGGCGCCGATGGCAATCCTCTATTTCCTGAACTACTACTTCCTGGCACCGAAACTATTGTATGGCGGCCGGAAAGCCTGGTTCTTCATCATCAACTTCCTTTTGATCATTGGCTGGGACATCTGGCCTTTCATCACAAAGGGAATGTCGGAGGTGCCCGCCGAAGTGTCCGACCAGTTTGGCGACAATCTCTGGACCATAATTGTCGGAGGCCTTGTGGCTGTTTTCTTTTTCCAGTGCGTGGTCGTCCTTGCCGCAGTCGGTACTTGCTACGCTGTCCGTACCCGTGAAGCACTGATGCGGTCGGAAGAAGAACGCCGCAAGAGCGCCGAGGCCGAATTGACCTGGCTCAAGAATCAACTGAACCCACATTTCCTCTTCAATACACTCAATAACATCTCTTCGCTCACGCAGATCGATCCGGAGCAGGCCCAGGACCGCATCGGCCAACTCAGTGAGGCGCTCCGCTACGCACTCTACGAGAGCAATGCGGAGAAGGTTCCGCTGTCCGGCGAAGTGGCTTTCATGGAAAATTATATCGACCTGATGGCGCTGCGCTGCAACGAAAAGACGCAGGTGCAGCGCTCGTTCGTGCTGCCTGACCATGAGGTGATGATTGCACCGCTGCTCTTCATTTCGTTGATTGAGAATGCTTTCAAACACGGGGTCAGCGCCCGTGTTGAGACGGTGGTAAAGATCGATCTCCATCCGGAAGGTCAGGATCTGTGCTTTGTGTGCGAGAATTCATTGCTGGAAAAGACCGCGGAGGACCGCAGTGGTTCGGGCATTGGCCTGGCCAATCTCAAGCGTCGGCTGGAGCTTATCTATCCCGGGAACTATACCTATGAGCAGCAGGCTTCCGATGGTCTGTACCGGGCCGAAGTCCGCCTTAAAAACCAGTTGTAATGGAGTCGCTGCGCTGTGTCATCGTGGACGACGAGCCGCTGGCCGTCAAGATGCTGGAGAACTATGTGGAGCGCACGCCGTTTCTCACGCTGGCCGCTTCGTTCACCGATCCGGTGGAAGCGCTCTCCCAGCTGGCGCAATTGAAACCGCATATTCTGTTCCTGGACATCCAGATGCCTGATTTGGACGGGCTCTCCCTTTCCCGGATGGTACCGTCCGCAACGCGCATCATCTTTACCACTGCGTTTAAGCAATATGCCTTCGAGAGCTACGAGGTGTCGGCGCTCGATTTCCTGCTCAAGCCCATCCGCTACCAGAAGTTCCTGGAAGCAGTCGGCAAGGCGCAGCAATGGTTCGCGTTGACAGAAATCCAATCGGATGCTTCCCTATCCGCTCCAGTCCAGGCCGAACAGCGCTCCTTCTTCGTGAAGGTGGACGGTAAGATGCGGAAAGTCGACATGTCCGATATCTTGTATATAGAAGGCATGAAAGACTACGTGCTGCTGCACCTGGCATCTGAACCACAGCCATTCGTTACCCATAATACGATGAAATCCATGGAAGACCAGTTGTCGGCCGACAGTTTCATGCGGGTTCACCGTTCCTTCATCGTGGCCCTCGACAAGATAGACTCCGTGACCCGCGACGGCGACATCCTCATCGCCGGCCGCCTCATCCCCGTCACCGATACCTACCGCCCTGCCTTCGAGCATTTTATTCAGCAACATAGTCTGAAATAAGGATTGACAATTCTGTCGGTAAAAATTGCCGCGACAACACCCTCAGTAGGCTCACAGCGTCGTCGCGGAGCAAAATCAGCCCAATCCGGCTAAAATCCTTCCGCGAGAACAACGTGAGCATGTCCACAGTGTTGTCGCGGCAAATCTCAGATTCCGGGTCGCGCTTCTCTTGCCCGGAATGACGACAAGGCGTAGCCCGGCCGGAGGCCGAGGGGTCCGGGGATGTGCATTGGTGCTTACTGGGGCTCTGCCCCAATCCCTACCGCTACGATCGGCTATTACACAAGGCCCTCCCGCTCGATCTCCGCTAGCGCCTGATGGCGCTTTTAGGAACAGTTGACCAAGGGCACGAAAAAAGCAGACGCGCGCGTCTGCTTTTTTCTGTGCCTCGGGCGGGACTCATTATGCGTTGCCGAGTGTGGTTGAATTGTAGGCGAATACGGTTGGGACTATCGAATTGGAAATTCGCCCAACTCGCTGATTATCAATTGTATGAAAACAATATGGCGTGTCTTGGCAAATCATCTCAAAAATGCGCTTCAGCCACATCCGGCAACACCTCGCCAACAGTCAAACGCAATTCTGTCGGTAAAATTTCGAAAATTTTACCGACATTCTTTCCTCCTTGTAAAGCATTAATTATTTGTTTTTGTCCCAAATATTTGCAAAATTTGTGACAAAAATAAAAGGTTATGGGACACCATACGGACAGTGCTTATACTTCTATCAGGCAGATTATCAGCGATAAAGGGCAAGGTGAAATCTTTACCCTGAGCGACTTTGCGCAGTTCAGTCCCGATGCGGCCAGGAAGGTGATGTCGCGGCTTGTGGACGAGGGTTTTCTGGTGCGGCTGGGGGCTGGCATTTATCTGTATCCGAAGACCTCGCGGTTCGGGATCGTGTATCCTTCCACGGCGGAGTTGGTCCGAGCTGTTGCGCGCCGGGATGCGGCCAGGGTCATCCCTACCGGGTTTGCGGCGGCGAATATGCTGGGGCTTTCGGAGCAGGTCCCGATGAATGAGGTGTACATCACCGACGGTACGGCGCGTGTCCTGCACGTGGATGGGCGCGAGATTCGGCTGAAGCGGGGTGCCCCGCGTAATTTCGCGTTCCGGAGCGAGACGCTGCCGCTGATCGTAGCGGCGTTGCGAACCATTGGCGAGGATGAGCTCACGCAGGCGCAGCGCGGTCAGATTGAGGATATTCTGCGGAAGGAAGGGCGGCCAGATTTGTACAAGGCCGACCTGTATCTGGTCCCGGCCTGGATCAAACGGATTGTTTCACCTATGATTGAGAAGATTGAAAATGAATTGGCTTCAGCTAAGTGATGTAGATAGAGATGCTGCGGTGAACGTCGCGACGCGACAGCTTGGGTTCAATGCGAACGTGATTGAGAAGGATTGGTGGGTGGTGATGGCGCTCAGGGCGTTGTTTGATTCATCGATCAAGGATTTTGCTTCTTTCAAGGGCGGTACGAGCCTTTCGAAAGGATGGGGATTGATAGAGCGGTTTTCGGAGGATGCGGACATTGCGCTCGACAAATCGTTCTGGGGGCTTTCAGGCGATACGCGCACGCAGCGCGACCGTATCCGGAAGCTGGCCCGGAGTTATATTCGGGAGAAACTGACGCCGGAACTGGAGGGGATGCTGCGGGATATGGGTGCCACGGATTTCGAGATGCGGTTCGTGGAGGCGGACGATTCGGACAAAGATCCGACGGTCGTGCTGGTGCCCTATCGCAGTCTCTATGCGGCGAACCCGTATGTGCCGTCGCAGGTGAAAATCGAGATTAGCAGCCGGTCGCTGAAGGAGCCGCGGGAGCGGATTCGCATCCGGCCGTATCTGGCGGAGGTGCTGCCGGATGATTTCGGGGATTCCGAGACTGAGGTTACGGCTGTGGTGCCGTCTCGGACGTTCCTGGAAAAGATCTTCCTGCTGCACGAGGAACTGTGCAAGGATCATCCGCGTTCCAGGCGGATCACGCGGCATCTGTACGACATCGAACATCTGATGGATACGGACTTCGGGCGCGAGGCACTGGCCAATACGCAACTATGGGTTGACATCGTGAAGCACCGGGCAGTCTTCAACAATATCCGTGGTATCGACTACCGGACGCTCCACCCGGGCACGATTGATTTCATCCCGAAGGGTGAGATCCGCACCAGATGGGCGGAGGATTATGCCAGCATGCGGGAGAACTTCATCTGTGGCGACGCGCTGTCGTTTGACGAGCTCATCGCCAGGCTGGAGGTGCTGAAAGAACGTATTCGAAAGATTGATATTTTTGATACTTTCTTCGAGAAGTAGTCATTTACAGTTCTGTCGGTAAAAATTCGTTTTTTTTACCGACATTTCTTTCATTAGATTATATGCTTAAATGGCCGCAAAATAGCCGAGCTCAACGCGGCCGGCCGGCGGCCGAGGGGTCCGGGGATGTGCCCCGGTAAACACAGGTGCCGCAAGGCACAAGAAAGGCTGCGCAATCGCGCAGCCTTTCTTGTGCCTCGGGCGGGACTCGAACCCGCACGGCCGTTTCGGGCCAAGGGATTTTAAGTCCCTCGTGTCTACCATTCCACCACCAAGGCTGGGGATAAAAAGGGGAGGGGTGCGCCCCTCCCCTTTTCGGTTTCAGCGCTTCAAACGACTATTTGTTGCCGCCGAAGAACTTGTTGTTGAGGACCACCTTGCGGAGCTCGTTGGCGTTGGTCTCGGCGAGTTTCTTGTCGGAGACCTTCTCGAGGCACTTCTTGGCGTTCTCAGCATCACCCTTGGCCAGGTAGCAGGCAGCGAGGTTGTTGTAGACTTCCTCTGTGTCACCGGCCTTCTTGTAGAGCTCGATGGCCTTGTCGACGTTGCCGGCCTCGTATTCACGGGCAGCGGCCACGGCGGCGACGCGGGTGTCGTTCGGATAAATCTTCACGGCGTTCTCAACAGCAGCGGCCGGAGCACCGTCCTGGATCCAGAGCACATACTCTTCAGCGGAGACGTTGTTCGGATCGGCCTTGTAGAGCGCCTCGACATCTTCCTTGTTGTAGCCCTTGTTCTCGAAGGTCACGACGGCCTCGGCGAAACGGCTGCGCGGGTAGACGGCGTCGAAGATGGTCTTGTACGGCTTGCCGCCGGCGATCTTCTTGATGGCTGCTTCACGCTTGTCAAGGTCGCCGTTGGCGGCGATGGCATCCTGGATGGCGGAACGGTTTTCGGCCACGACCGGCTCGGTGGTGTTGTCCACGTAGTCGATGATGGCATCCCAGTACTCACCATTACCCTTCACGGTGTACACATCCTGCGGGAAGTTGTACTTGTCGGCGATGATGCCCTTGACGGTCTTCGCACGGTTGATGGAGAGGTTCTGGTTGTAAGGAACGGTTGCTTCAGGAGAAGCCCAGCCTTCGATGTCGATGGCGGTCACCTTGAAGTTACCACGGTCGAGGGTGCTGAGGAGCTCGAGGGCCTCGGCGTTCTCGAGGTAGTTGTCCACCTTCTTGGTCACGTTGACCGGGTAGAACAGCTTGGTGCGGAGGACGCGGGTGCCTTCCACCTTGGCGACGACCGGAATCGGGGCCAGCACAGGGTCGACCACGAGCGGTTCGGAAAGATACGGGATGTCGCAGATATATTCCTCGCCCGGATAGTTGTGGATGCAGTTCGGCTTGTAGGTGGCTTTCTGGGTCGTCACATAGAAGGCGGCGCCATCGTCCATCCAGCTCTCGTAAGGAACTTCCGTGCAGGTCTTCACGTGGAGAGCCTCACCTTCCTTCACTTTGAAGAAACGGACTCTATTGGGATCGCAAACACCGTAGCAAACTTTCTGGAGCCACTCCTCGTTGATGTTGCGGGACTCACCGTTGACCACGATCATTTCGATCAGTTTCTTGTTGCCATTTTCGTCGCGCACGAGCGGCGTGAGAACGAGGGAAGAGCATTCGTCCATCGCGTCGGCTGCCACATCGATGTCGTAGCAGGCGATGAGCGCCGTACCCTCGGCGTTGGGAGCAAGGTCGTTGATGGTGACGGTCACCTTGCCATTGCCAACCTTGTAAGAGTTGTCTACTGCAGAAGCAGAGAATGTTGCAACGAGCAGCAAAGCTACAGCTGCGAACAACGTACTCAATTTTTTCATACTTTTTGTTTTATTTAGTTAATTATTAATTATTTACGTTAATATTTGGCGTACACTTTCGTCCCAACCTAATTAGCAACCTCAAAGGTAAGCATCTTTTTTCGGAAAACAAACATTGAAACTCAACTTTTTATATTAAAACCTTATTTTTATATTTGTGGAAAATTGATTCCCCTATGCTACGAAAAATCCGATGGGTCGCAGCAGCCTTGTTCTTTGCGCTCATCACCCTGCTCTTCCTGGACTTCACAGGCGCTGTGCACCTGTGGTTCGACTGGATGGCCAAGATCCAGTTTCTTCCCGCCGTCCTGGCACTGAACGTCGGTGTCATCGTCGGCCTGGTCCTGCTCACCCTGCTCTTCGGCCGCGTCTACTGCTCGGTCATCTGCCCGCTCGGCGTCATGCAGGACATCATCTCCTGGCTGAGCGGCCGGCGCAAGGGCAAGAAGAACCGCTTTTCCTTCAAGAAAGAGAACAAATGGCTCCGTTACGGCGTGCTCATGGTCTTCATCGCGCTGATGGTAGCCGGGCTGAATGCGATTGCCCTGCTTGTAGCGCCCTACAGCGCCTACGGCCGCATCGCCACCGCCCTGTTCGCCCCCGTGTACGGCTGGTGCAACAACCTGCTGGCCGCCATCTCCGCCCACTACGGCAGCTACGCGTTCTATCCCACGGAAGTCTGGCTCAAGAGCCTGCCCGTGCTCATCGTGGCGATCGTCACCTTTGTCGTGGTGGCCATTCTGGCCTGGAAAGGCGGCCGCACCTGGTGCAACAACATCTGCCCCGTCGGCACCGTCTTGGGCCTGCTCTCCCGCTGGTCCCTCTTTCGCCCGACCATCGACACAAGCAAATGCATCAACTGCGGCCTCTGCGGCAAGCGCTGCAAAGGCTCGTGCATCGATACGAAAAACCACAAGATCGATTACAGCCGTTGTGTGGCGTGCTTCGACTGCCTGGACAATTGCAGCAGCGGAGCGATCAAATATCGGCTGGCTTGTAAGAAGAATGAGATTCCCGGTCAAGCCGGGAATGACGGAAAGGAAGCCGGGAAAGAAAGGGGCCAGAGCGACGCGAGCGGTCGCCGGGCCTTTATTACTGGCATGGCTCTCGTAGCGGGAGCGGCGACGGTGGAGGCGAAGAAGAAAAAGCTGGCGGCGGGACTGGCGGCGCTGGAGGACAAGCAGGTGCCGCCGCGCGAGGTGACGCCCGTACCGGCCGGTTCCATCTCCCGGAAACATTTCTACCAGCATTGCACCGCGTGCCAGCTCTGCGTGAGCGAATGCCCGAACGGCGTGCTGCGGCCCTCCGCCCGCCTGCAGACCCTCATGCAGCCCGAGATGAGCTTCGATAAGGGATTCTGCCGCATCGAATGCAACCGCTGCACGCAAGTGTGCCCCACGGGCGCCATCCGGAAAGTGGACAGCATCGCCGACAAGAGCGCCATTCAGATCGGACACGCCGTGGTCATCCCCGACAACTGCGTAGTCCTCCGCGACGACGTGAGCTGCGGCAACTGCGCCCGCCACTGCCCCACGGGCGCCATCACCATGGTCGCCAGCGAGACCAACGCCAAACGCCGCGTGCCCGCCGTCAACCCCGAACAATGCATCGGCTGCGGCGCCTGCGAATTCCACTGCCCGGCCCGCCCGGTCAGCGCCATTTATGTCGAAGGACACGAAGTCCATAAAGAAAGATAAGGAGGACCCGCCATGAAACGCAGAGATTTTATCAAGATATTCGGAGCGGGTACCGCCACCGCCACCGTTGCGGCCTGCACCCAAGGCACCCCGAAAGCGGCAGCCACACAGAAAGAACCCGGCACCATGACGTACCGCGAAGGGCCGAAGGGCGACAATGTGTCGCTGCTCGGCTACGGCTGCATGCGCTGGCCCACCACCACCGACGACGAAGGCAAGACCGTGATCGACCAGGAACAGGTCAACGACCTGGTGGACTACGCCATCGAACACGGCATCACCTATTTCGATACCGCCCCCGTATACGGGCAGGGAGAATCGGAGCGCGTGACCGGCATCGCACTCAGCCGCCATCCCCGCAGCAGCTATCTGATTGCCACCAAAATGTCGAACCAGCGAGGCGACTACTCGTTCGACTTCGGCGTCAAGATGTATCACAACTCGCTGAAAATGCTGCAGACCGACTACCTCGACTACTACCTCCTGCACTCGGTGGGCGGTTCGAGCGGTGACCTCAACAGCATGCAGGTGCTCGAGAAACGCTTCTTCGAGAACGGGTTGCTTGAGTTCCTGCTCAAGGAACGCGAGGCGGGCCGCATCCGCAACCTCGGCTTTTCGTTCCACGGAGACCAGCAGGTGTTCGACTATCTCCTGTCGGTGCACGACCAATACCATTGGGATTTCGTGCAGATCCAAATGAACTACGTGGATTGGCATCACGCCCACACCCTGTCCGCCCGCAACGTCAATGCCGAGTACCTGTACGGGGAGCTCGACAAGCGCGGCATCCCCGTGGTTATCATGGAACCCTTGCTTGGCGGGCGGCTGGCCAACCTGCCCCAGCACGCCGCCGACCAGCTGCTGGCCCGCACACCCGACGCCTCGCTCGCATCGTGGGCCTTCCGCTTCTGCGGTACCCATCCCCGCGTGCTGACCGCCCTCAGCGGCATGACCTACAAGGAACATCTGGTCGACAACCTGCGCACCTTCAGCCCGCTGGAGCCCCTGTCGGAAGACGATCTGCAGCTGCTGGAGAAGATTGCAGACGACTACGTGAAGTTCCCGCTCATCCCCTGCACCGACTGCAAATACTGCATGCCCTGCCCGTATGGCGTCGATATTCCCGGCGTGTTCGCGCACTACAACAAGTGCGTCAACGAAGGAACCATCGAGGATGACCGACAGAGTCCGGAATACCGCAAGGCGCGACGGGCGTATCTCGTGTCGCTGGAGCGGAATGTCGAAAAGCTGCGCCAGGCTGACCATTGCATCGGCTGTGCCCAGTGCGTGGATTCGTGCCCGCAGCGGATCGGCATCCCGGGGCAGATGCGGCGCATCGAGCGCTATACGGAGGAATTGCAACGCGACCAGTCGCCCCTGTAACATGGCAGCCATCGTTTTCGATTTCGACGGGACCCTGGGCAATTCGCTGCGCGGCATTCTGGAAACCGCGCACGAGGTACTGCGCCGCATGCACTGGCCGGCAGTCGACGACCAGGCCCTGATCGCCACCATCGGCCTGCCGCTGCGTGAGAATTTCACACGCGGCGCAGGCATGAACGATGCGGATGCCGACAGGGCGACACAGATGTACCGGGAAATCTTCGACACGGTGGGCGCGCCCGCCATCGAACTCTTCCCGGGAGTCCGGGAGACGCTGGCGGAACTGTCACGGCGCGGCATCCCGATGGCCATCGCTTCGTCGCGGGGTCAGCGCTCGCTGGAGATGCTGGTCCGCAAACTGGAAATCGACGGTTATATTCCGCCGGAGCGCTGCTTCGGCCTGGAAAAGGCCGCCCGCCCCAAGCCGGCGCCCGACCTGATGTACGTCATCCTCGGCAGCCTGGGCGCCAAGCCGGAAGAGACGCTCGTCGTCGGTGACACGACCTTCGACATCGAGATGGGCCGCAATGCCGGCTGCCACACCTGCGCCGTCTCCTACGGAAACCAAAGCGCCGACACACTGGCCGGCGCTTCTCCCGATTACATCGTGGACGATCTGCGGAAACTCCTCTGACGTTACTTAAGCCCGCGGGCACGGAGCAGGGCGTTCGGGTCGGGCTCGGCGCCGCGGAAGTTCTTGTAGAGCGTCATCGGCTCGTCGCTGCCGCCTTTTTCGAGGATGTTGTGGCGGAAGCTCATCGCGGTCTCGTGATCGAAGATGCCTTTCTGCTTGAAGAGCTCGAAGGCGTCCTTGTCGAGCACCTCAGCCCAGAGGTAGCTGTAGTAGCCGGCACTGTAGCCGCTGTTGAAGATGTGGTTGAAATAGGTGGTGCGGTAGCGCGGGATGATTTCCTCGATCAGGCCCATCTCCTTGCAGGCCTGTGCCTCGAAGGCCTCGATATCGACGCCTTCGACCGAGGCGAGCTCATGCCATTTCATGTCGAGGATCGATGCGGCGCAGAGTTCCGTGGTCATGAAGCCCTGGTTGAACGTGCGGGCCGCCAGTATCTTCTCGACCAACTCGTCGGGAATCACTTCGCCGGTCTGATAGTGCTTGGCATAGCCGGTGAGCACCTCTTTCTGGAAGGCCCAGTTCTCGTTGATCTGCGACGGCAGCTCCACGAAGTCGCGGGCGACGGAAGTGCCGCTCACGGTCGTGTAGTGACACTGGCTCAGCAGGCCGTGCAGCGCGTGGCCGAACTCGTGGAACATAGTCTCCACGTTGTCGATGCTCAGCAGCGACGGCTTGTCGGCAGTCGGCTTGTTGAAGTTGCCCACGTTGACGATGATCGGGCGGACCATCTGGCCGTCGATGGTCACGTACTGTTCGCGCATGTTGTTCATCCAGGCGCCGCCGCGCTTGCTCTCACGCGGGAAGTAGTCGGTCAGCAGCACGCCGATGAGCGAGCCGTCGGCGTCGGACACCTTGAAGGCTTCCACGTCGGGGTGGTATTTCGGGGCGTTCTCGATCTTCTCGAACTGCAGGCCGTAGAGCTTGGAAGCGGTGTTGAACACGCCCTCACGGACATTCTCCATCTGGAAATACGGCTTGACGAGTTCCTCGTCGAGGTCATATTTGGCCTTGCGGACCTTCTCGCTGTAGTAGAACCAGTCCCACGGCTGGATCTTGGCGCCTTTCTCCACCTTGCCGGCGGCGATGTCCTGGTCCATAATCTTCTGCATGTCGTAGACCTCTTCCTTGGCGCGGGCCACGGCGTATTTGAAAATATTGGCCAGGAAAGCGTCGACCGTCTCGGGCGTCTTGGCCATCTTGTCGCTGAGGATGTAGGCAGCGGGGTTTTCGTAGCCCATGAGCTTGGCTGCCTCTTCCTTGAGTTTCAGGATGTTGAGGATGATTTCCTTGGTGTCGTATTCATTGCCGTTGTTGCCTCGGGATGCGAAGGCGCGGAACATCTTCTCGCGTGCGGCGCGGTCCTCGAGCTGGGCCATCACGTCGCGGTATTCGGAGATGGCCACGTCGAACTGGTCCTTGAATGCGTTGTTCTCCTTGAGGAGGTAGTTGCCGAAGCGGTTGCTCAGGGCGGAGAGCTCGGTGTTGATCTCTTTCATACGGGCCTGGCCGGCTTCGTCGAGGGCGATGCCGTTGTCCGCAAAGGAGCGGTAGATCTTGTCGAGCACCATCTCCTGCTCGCGGGTAAGGCCGAGCGTCTCTTTCTGGTTGTTGAGGGCTTCGACTTTGGCGAAGAGTTCTTTGTTGAAGATCAGGTCGTTGCTGTGCTGGGCCACAAGGATGGTGGCTTCCTCGACGATCTTCTCGAGCGACGGGGTGTTGTCGGTTTCGGCGAGGTTGAACAGGACGCCACCCACCTTGGACAGGAGTTTGCCCGACTCGTCGTAAGCGGCGATCACGTTGTCGAAGGTCGGTGCTTCGGGATTGGCGATGATGGCGGCGATTTCTGCGTCGTGCTGCTTGATTCCCTCCTGGAGGGCGGGCAGATAGTCGGCCTCCTGGATCTGTTCGAAAGGCGGGATGCCGAACGGGGTGTTCCATTCGGCGAAGAACGGGTTGGTGCGTTTGCTGGTGCAGGCTGTCATGGCGATCAGGACCATTGCAATGGCAAGAAGTCTTTTCATGCGGTTATTAAATGTTTTTAAATGATTCAATCCGTTTTTAAACGTTTACAAACGTTTCAATATTTTGCAAAATTACGTAAATTTGTCAATTCATCTGTAAATTATACACATCATGACCCAAGATATCTCTGCATCCATCAAGTTCATCGGCGTCGACGACCTCGACCTCGACCTGTTCGAGAGCCAGTATGTCGTCCCCGAAGGCATGTCTTACAACTCCTACCTGATTCTCGACGAAAAGGTCGCCATCCTCGATACGGCTGACGGCCGCAAGGGTGACGCCTGGAAGGCCAACTTGGCCGAAGCGCTCTCCGGTCGCCAGCCCGAATATCTGGTGGTTCACCACATGGAGCCCGACCACTCCGCGCTCATCGCCGAGATGCTGGAGAAGTATCCTTCACTGACCCTCGTGGCTACGGCCGCCGCACTGAAGATGCTGCCCCAGTTCTTCGAGGGCATCGCGCTTGAAGGCCGCACGCTGGCCGTCAAGGAGGGCGACATCCTGTCGCTCGGCAGCCACACGCTGCGCTTCATGATGGCCCCGATGGTCCACTGGCCGGAGGTTATGGTCTCCTACGAGAGCACCGAAAAGATCCTTTTCTCGGCCGACGCCTTCGGCCGTTTCGGCGCCATGGAGAAGATCGCCTTCTGGGTGTCGGACGATGACGACTGGGCCTGCGAAGCCCGCCGCTACTACTTCAACATCTGCGGTAAGTACGGCGTCCAGGTACAGAACCTGCTCAAAAAAATCGCTGGCCTGGACATCGCCATGATCTGCCCGCTCCACGGTCCCATCCTCAACGAGAACCTCGCCTATCACGTCGGCCTGTACCAGACCTGGAGCAGCTACGGCGTGGAGACGGAGGGCGTTTTCGTGGCCTATGCCTCCATCCACGGCGGCACCGCCGCCGCGGCCGAGAAACTGGCCGACATCCTCCGTGAGAAGGGCTGCCCGAAAGTAGCCGTGGCTGACATCACCCGCGACGACCTGGCCGAATGCGTGGAAGACGCGTTCCGCTATGGCAAGATGGTGCTCGCCGCATCCTCCTACGATGGCGGCGTCTTCACTCCGATGCACGACTTCCTGTACCGCCTGCAGGCGAAGGGATACCAGCAGCGTACCGTCGGACTCCTCGAGAACGGCAGCTGGGCCCCGAGCGCCGGCCGCGTCATGAAGGAGATGCTCGGCGCCATGAAGGAAGTGACCGTCGTCGAGCCCATGGTGACCATCCGCAGCCGCATGCATGCGGAAGACCTCCCGAAACTCGAAGCCCTCGCCGACGCGATGCTGCAATAAGACATTCCATGATACGTCTGGAGAACGGAACACAGGTCGGCCCGTACCGGGTACAGCGATTCATCAAGGACGGCCTCTTCAACGGGAACTACGTAGCTCAGAACACGGAGGGAAAGCCCCTGTTCCTGAAGGTTTTCGATCCGGACGCCATCCCGCAGTCCCTTTGCGAAGGCGACACGGTCGCGGAAATCATCCTCAGCCGGCCGGTCTTCCATCCCCATGTCATTTCCTATCTGGAAGATGGGGTCGCGGACCTTGGCGGGAAGCGTTGCCCGTGGCTGGCCATGCAGTATTTTCAGGGACGCCTGCTGTCTGAGATTCTGCAGGAAGGCCGCCTCTTCACCGGCGCCGAAGCCCGCGCACTGATGATTCCCGTCCTGGAAGGGCTGGTGTATCTGCGCCAAAACTGCGGACTGAACCACAACGACCTGACACCCCGCAACATCCTGCTCGAAGACGGGCCGGACGGCGCCACTCCCAAGATTATCGATCTGGGCCACGCCCATGCCGACCTGGACGGTGAGCCGCCGTTCCCCGTCACGGACCGGAATCTGGTCTATATGGCCCCCGAAACCCTCGACGGCTGTTTCACGCCGGAAAGCGATGCTTTTTCCGTGGCCGCCATCCTCTTCTCGGCGCTGACAGGACGCACGCCGTGGAATCTATCGCTCAATGAGCGGGATACCTATGCAGAGCAGGTCGCCGAGGTCCTCGAGGCGCGCAGGCGCGAACTCATCTGGCCCGCAGCCCTGCACGCGGTGGATCCCGTGTTGCAGAATGTCATCTTGACGGGCCTCCGCCTCGACCCGACCCGCCGCCCCGATCCCGTCAAGATGCTGGAAACGCTCGCCGGCGCAGCGGCTGACGTGGCGCATCGCGTCGCCTCGTCAAGCAGTGGGAAAAAGACGCCTGCACAGGGACTGACCGCCACGACCGACGGCACGGAGCTGAAAAAGACACTGCAGCGCAACACCCGCAGCGGCGGTTTTGCCGACGTGGCGGGCATGGACGACCTCAAGAAGATGCTCACGGAGCGCGTCATCTGGGTGCTGCGCGACCGCGAAAAAGCCCGTAAATATCGGCTGCTGCCGCCTAACGGCATGCTGCTTTATGGCCCGCCGGGTTGCGGCAAGACCTATTTCGCCGAGAAATTCGCCGAAGAATCGCACTTCAACTATATGGTGGTCAATGGCTCGGATGTCGGCAGTACCTACATCCACGGCACGCAGGGCAAGATCGCGGCCCTCTTCCAGGAAGCCGCGGCCAAGGCACCCACCGTGCTGTGTTTCGACGAATTCGATTCGTTCGTGCCGGCCCGTGGCAGCGACGCCGCCCGGCATCGCCCGGAGGAAGTCAACGAGTTCCTCTCGCAGCTCAACAACTGCGCGCAGCGGGGCATCTTCGTCATCGGCACGACAAACCGCATGGACATGATCGATCCGGCTGTGTTGCGCAAGGGCCGTCTCGACCTGCACGTAGAGATTCCGGCCCCGGATGCGCAGACCCGGGAACTGATGTTCGCGCATCACCTCAAAGGCCGCCCGTTGGCCGATGATATCGACCTGCCGGCGCTGGCCGCCCTCTCCGACGGCTACGCCTCATCGGACATCGCCTTCATCGTCAACGACGCCGCGCTGGTGGCCGCTCTGGCCGATGAACCCATCGCCCAGCGCCACCTCGAGGACTCCATCCGCTGCAACCCGTCCTCTCTCGGTCCCCGCATTTCGCGCACGCCCATCGGGTATAAATAGCTGTAGATGATAGCTACGGCAGAATTTGGCTGACGGCGGAGAGGATGGGGTCGACGCTGATGGGGGCGCCGACGGCGCCCTGCATCCAGGCCTGGGGCGTCAGGCGACCCTGGCGGTAAATGCGCTGCAGCTCCGCGGCGAAAGCCGCGTCGCTGCCGCACTGCGCCAGATGTTCCTCCAACTGGTAATGGATGATGTGGCCGATCGGGTAGTTCGGCAGGTACATCGGATATACGAGCATGTGCGAATAGATGGCCAGCAGCGGCGAATCGTGCGTGCCGAGCACCGGCTCGTAGTACTGGTTCCAGACGTCGCGGGCGATGGCCAGCACCGCGTCGTGAAACTCAGCGATCGTGGCGGCGGGATGTGCGTACAGCCAGCGCCAGGTGTACATGTCCACCAGGCTCACCCCCATGATCTCATACATGCCCCAGAAGATGTCAAGCGTGGCGTTGGCGTCCATCTGCTGGCGGCCGTAGCCGAGCAGCTGCAGGTCGCGGACCTGGAAGAGGAAGGCCATCGCCTCGGTAGTAGCGTTGTTGGGGACACCGAACAGCGGATAGTAGTCGATGTGGTAGAGGTCCGTGACCTGCTCCACGTTGTGTCCGAACTCGTGAACGGCGATGTTGTAGCCCTTGTAGTCCATGCCTGTGGCGCCGATGCGCGTACGCAGGCGGGCGGGTTCGGTGCGGCCGAGACACTCCCAGGCATGGCCCGATCCGCGGGCGCCTTCCACGACGATGTGGTCGGAGAGGAACTGCGCCTCCTCGCCGGAGAAGCCCAGGTTGCGCAGCATCCGCGGCATGTCGGCGTGAAACGAGGCGGCATCCGGATAGCGGCGGCGTGTCTCAGCAGTCAGTCTGTCTTCGGGAATGGCGGAGCGGCTCTTGAAACCGTCGTACCAGATGTCGAAGGGCCGCAACTCGCGCCCCAGACGATCCCGGATCAGCGCGCCAACCTGACGCACCTGCTCAGATGAGACGAAGCGGATGAACAGATCCTCCACTTCCGCGTCGGACATCTCAATGCCGCCCTCAAAGTTGCGTGCGATGGCCGTCGGCAGCGACGGGCACCAGCGATCCAACTCCTGGAAGGCATGGAACTGATTGAGGATGTGGCTGTAGCGGACCGTTTCTTCAGCCGGCAGCGAAACCTCAACACCCTCTTTCCAAACACGATTGGAATACGGCGCCCAGTCGTACGAGGGGTTGTCGACCACCGCCGCTGGAATCTCCTGCGTGACGATGCGCTCCATCACCCGATAGATCATTTCCTGCTTTTCGCGCGCATGCGGCACATCGGCATAGTTCGACTTGAGTTCATCGCGCAGGTTCCAGTGCGAGAGCAGCGACATGTCCGCGGGAAACAGACGCTCCCCTTCCTCGGTCAGCAGGTGCCCCATCTGGATGTTGTAGGTGTCGCTATAGGCCTCGGCCGCGCTGCGGGCCAGGGTCACGCGCTGGCTCACTTCGGCCGGGACACGGTCGGTGAACACGTCGCCCAGGCGGGCGTAGGCCCATTCCAGCCGGCTCCACTGTGGACCGAGCGCATTCTTCTCGGCGAGCGTGAAATGCGGAAAGTTGAGAATCGTGATGAACGCCAGCTTGTTGGAGAACATGTCGTCGGAGAAGTGGGCGCCGGCATCGTAGCTGGCCAGCAGGTAGTCGATGTCGCCGGGCTCGCCTTCCGCCAGGATGGTGGGCCGGCCGAGCTCGATGGTGAGTTGGTTCTCCTGCGTGTTGAAGATTTCCAGGGCGCGGGAAATCTTGTCGAAGAGCGTGCGCCGGGCTTCGGGGGTCGGGGCCAGCCACTGGCGGACGAAGGCTTCGAAATCGGCCTGGCTGCCATCTTCGGCACGCCAAAGGGCGGCGCACTGGTCAACACCGCGTTGGAGATTCCCGGTCAAGCCGGGAATGACAGAAGCATCGCCGGAAAGGACAGAGGAGACGGGAATCGGCGTGACGGCCGGGGAAGATTTCTTTTCGGAGCCGCATCCGGCGACCAGGGCCGTCATGGCAATCATGCCCACAAAAGTGCCCAGAAGGCGCAGTCTCATAAGTTGATGGCTTTGGTGTCACCCGGCGCCACGTAAATCTTCTGTGTCAGGATGGTCTGGCCCTTCGCCCGTACCTTGACCGTATGGTTGCCGGGGCTGATGACGATCATATTGCGGGCTGTCTTCTTGAGATTCTTTGTTTTCAGGTAGTCCTCTTCCAGCACCGTGTTGACACGATAGGATTTGTTGTCGATGGTCACATCAATCTTTTGGACACGGTCGGCAAAGAATACCACGGCCGCATCGCTGTCCTTGCCGGCCACTGCTGATTTGGAGGTACCACAACCGGCCAGGAGAATGACGGCCAGAAGAAGGAATAAAATGCGTTTCATGATTCGTTATTGTTTTCTGTTGATACTCGTTTACAGCCAGCGGGCGAGCTCTTCGAGATGCTCGGGACGGGTGGCCCAGCTGGTGGCGAAGCGCACGGCCGTATGGTCGGCGTCGACGCGGTCCCACAAGTCGAAGGCTACGTGCTCGGCGAGGGTGGCCAGCCGCTTGTTTTCCAAAACCACAAATTGCTGGTTCGTGGGAGAATCGAGGAAGAAGGTGCATCCCTTCTCATGCAGCAAGGCCTTGAGTTGCATCGCCATGTCGATGGCATGGTGACTGATGTCGAAATACAGCTGGTCGGTGAAGAGCGTATCGAACTGGATGCCCAGCAGGCGGCCCTTGGCCATCATGGCCCCATGCTGCTTGGTGATGGTGTAGAAATGGGCCGGCGCATTGCCATGGGGGAACACCACCGCCTCGCCGCAGAAGCAGCCCACCTTCGTACCGCCGATGTAGAACACGTCGCATAGCTTCGCAAGCTCAGGAAGCGACACCTCGCACGCAGGGCTCGCGAGCCCGTAGCCCAGCCGCGCTCCGTCGATAAACAGCGGAAGGCCGAAGTGCTGCGCAATGCCGTGGATGGACTCCAGTTCCGCCCGCGTGTAGAGCGTGCCGTATTCCGACGGGAAGGAGATATAGACCATCCCGGGGAACACCATGTGCTCGTAGTTCGGGTCGGTAGTAGCGGCCTCCAGGCAGGCATGCAGCTCAGCCGGACGTATTTTTCCCTGGTGCCCGGGGATGGTCAGGACCTTGTGGCCCGTGTACTCCACGGCACCGGCCTCATGGACGCCGATATGCCCGGTTTCAGCCGACACCACGCCCTCGTAGTCGCGCAGCATCGCCGCAATGACGGTGGAATTGGTCTGCGTGCCGCCTACCAGGAAGAATATCTCCGCATCAGGTGTGCCGCAAGCCGCGCGAATCTTCGCCTTCGCGCTTTCGCAGTAGGAATCCATGCCGTAGCCCGGCAGTTGCTCGAAGTTGGTCTCAACCAGACGCTCCAGGATCTTCGGGTGCGCCCCTTCGGAATAGTCACAGGTAAAGGATATCATGGCTATTGGGTGTTACAAGGCGTATCGCAGTCCCACCAGAAAATAGTGGGTGCGGTCTATGTTGGTGCGGTAGTATGCGGTCAGCTGAAGCAGGTGATCGCGGCTGCTGCCGAGGAAAATGAAATCCTGGCTCAGGCGCGCTTCGAAACCATTGTACCAGGCGTATCCTTCCGGCGGCGGATATGCGCTGCTGAAGAGAGCCTTCTCGATGGCATGTCCTTGATAAAGAGCCGATAGCGAGGTGGCAGCACGCTGGCTCCAGGGCATCCGGTAGGAGAAGCCCGCATAGACGCGGTGCGGGGTGAAGCTATTGTTGAAGGTATAGGAGGCCAGCACCCAGGCCCGGTCGGCAAAGGGCCGCTCGAGGCGCGCCGTCAAAGCGTAATGGGTGTCCATCACGTTGCGCGAGGAGATGTGGAACGCACGGCGCCACGTCTGCCCGTAGATGCCTTCCAGCGTCAGCTTCATCTGCCACGGCAAGCCGAAATCGAAAGCGGCCAGGTTTTTCCAGACCGTGCCCTCGCCATGCACGCCATAGACCGCCGTACCCACGCGCAGAACCACGCGGCCATCGCCCAGAATGTCATAGTACAAGCTCAGGCGCGGCGAGAACGCGAACGGGAAGCTGAACCGCACACCGCCCTGCAGTGTCAGGCGCCGCCCGAGGCGGACGACATCCTGCACATAGATGTCACCGTGTGTGGAGGTGGAATCGGAGGCCCGGAAGGACTGGTGGGAGAACTGCACGCCCGCCAGCAGCCTGTGCCGGCCGGTCGTGAACGTAAAGTCATCGGAAGTCAGCATCTGCTGACTGAGGCCCGTGCTGTACCAGCCCGTCTGCAGGCGCATCGAGACCGGTTCGGCCAGCGAGGCGGTCAACCCCGTGGCGACCCAAGCCTGCGATCCGGAAGATTTGGCGAGCCGGCCGCCCGAGAGATCGAGCCGGAAACGCTCGTTGAAACGCGCGTCGAAACGAGCGGCGCCGGACAGCGCGTCGAGGCCGCTGAGCAGGCCGTTCGCGCTTCCATACTGCAGCCCGCCGAACAGCTGATAGTCCTCATTCCCAAGCGGTGTGGAGACGTTGACGCCGCCGACACCATGTTTCGAAAAGAGCCCTTCTTCTCCCGGAGAGGCACCGGCACCGTAGAAGCCGTAAGCCGTGCCGTGGAAACGATTGGCACCCATGGAAGACATCCATTGCTGCGCAGAACCGGACAAGGAGGCTTCCTGCCGCACGTCGAACACCACCGGGGTCTCGATGCGCTGGCTCACCAGGTCGTAGCCCAGCGGTGAAATCGGCAGCGTGCCGCCACCCAGCGAAGGGCCCACACGCAAAGCCGTGGCTGCTTCGTCAACATGCACGTAGGAGGACTTCGCCTCCAAATCAGCATCGACCACGGTATTTTGTCCTACATAGGTATACACATTCCGGACGGTCAGCGGATCGTAGCCGAAGTAATGGATGCGGACGGTGTAGGGGCCGCCCGGCAGCACGTCGGGCAGTTGCCACCAGCCGCCACGGTCGGTCGTAGCGTAATACTGCGCATTGGTCTGCTGGTGGATGGCCACCACGGTTACGCCCTCGATGGGGCCGTTTTCATCCATAATGCGGCCGCCCAGTGAGGCGACGCCCGTCTGTGCCAGTGCCGGCAGCGCGACAAGCAGAAGTAGTATGGTGTAAATTCTTTTCATCTTTCGTACTCACAAAGATAAAAAAAAAGGCGGTCCGAAGACCGCCCTTTTCAGAGAATTACAGCGATGCTTGCTAGTTGGCAGGCACATGGCTGAAGTAGAGACCACCATTGACCTGCGGAACGTCCTTGTAGGTGCTCTTCGGGCCGATGACCGTCAGGATATCACCTACTTTGAGGCCTTTGGCCGCGACCACACCCTTGCGGGCGTCGCCCGTGGCACCGTAGCCCGGATAGCAGCCGTAGACATACAGGCGATTGCCTTCTCCATCATTGATGTAGATGTTGCCATACGTGTCATTGGCAATCTCATCGATGACGCCGCTGACCATGTAGTACTCCGTCTTGCTGTCGGGTTTCGTGAGGAAGTCGGCGATGCTGACCTCTTCCACGATGTCGATGACAGCCTCGATCGTACCGTTGACCATCTGCGGGGAATCCTTGTAAGCGCCGCGCTTGCCGACGACGGTGCAGATGTCACCGACCTGGAGTCCGGAAGCGATGAAATTATCAGCACGGTAGATCAGCGTCTCACCCGACCAGTCGGCGATATAGAAGCTCTGGCCCTGCTTGTCGCTGGCATACAGACCCGTGATGATACCGCTCAGGCGATACTGCGTGTTGCCGACCTCGGCAGCGAGGAACTCGGCCACGGTGCAGGCGATGATGGCACCCTTCTGGGTGATGGCCAGCTGGCAGGTGTAGTCCTTCTTGCCGTCAGTGGTGCGGAAGGTGACCACACAGTCACGGTCGCCACCTTCGTTGGGCTCGGCGGTGAAGATGATGGTGTTGCCGGCAAGGGCGCTGATGGAAAGCCACTCAGGCAGGTCTTCCACATAGACACCGATACCCTTGTTGCTGAGCTTCACGCTGATATCGCCACCCTCGACCGGGAGGACCGCATCTTCCGGATCGGTTTCCGCGATCTTGATGAGCGACTTGTTGACCTTGAGGACCTGTGCGTCCACGAGCTCGACCGTACCGTTGTAGGTGGTCTTCGGGCCCTGGACAGTCACTTCGTCACCGACTTCGATGCCGAAGCTGCTCCAGGCGTAGTTGCCGGCGGCGTTGACGGTACCGTAGATGTAGATCTCACCGGTAGCATCCTGCAGATACCAGTTGCCGTAGTTGGTGTTGGCAATGCTGGTGCAGATACCCGTGACCATGTAGGTCTTGCTGTCGGGACCGGCAATCACCTCGGCGCAGGTGGCCGCGGAAACGGTGGCCAGGCCCTGGATCACGTTGATGCGCTGGGTCTTGCCGCCGCAGTTGATCTGGATCTCAGCCGTACGGCCGTCGAGGGTCCTGTTGGCGGAGAAAGTGACGTTCGTCGTTCCGGTGGAACCGGAGGCCGGCGAGATGGTAAGCCATTCGGGGCAGGTCGGGATGCTCCAGCTGTCGGTCGCGTCGACCGTGATGTTGGTGGAACCGCCTTCCATGTTGATGGCTACGTAGGAAGTGGAGACCTTGACTTCGTTCAGGTAGTGGTCAGGCTCGATCTGGTTGCAACCGGCTGCGAGAGCCAGAATGGCAACGAGGGAAACAAGGATATTCTTGATTTTCATATCGCAGTCTTATGATTAGTTGAACAGATATTTGATACCCACGGAAGCGTACCAGCACTGTCCGAGCGCGTGGTTCGGAACAAAGGTCTGGGTAGAACCGCTGACAGCGGCCGGCGTGGAGAAGGTGGCATAACCGTCTGCATCAACGCCTTCATACTTCAGGATGCGGGCGTCGGAGCCGATGGCCGGATTCAGGTACTTGCTCACACCCCAGCTGGAGTTGAACAGGTTGAGGACGTTCTTCAGGTCGAGGCAGAGCTGCAGGGTGTTGGTGTTCTTGCCGCACTTGATGGTGAAGTCGTGCTTGTAGCTGAAGTCCAGGCGGTGTACCCACGGGCTGTAGAGGCTGTAGCCTTCTGCATACTGGCCCTGATGCTTGCTCAGGTACTTGTCGTGGTGGACGAAGTCCATGAAGCGGTTCTGGTCGTCCATCGAGACGAAGCGGAACTGACGGCTGGAGACCTCCTCATCGGTCGGGATGTAGAGGGCGTCGTAGTTGTAACCGTCGCTGTTCATGTCGTTCGACATCATGTAGCTGTAGTTGTAGCCGCCACGCCATGCCTCATAGATGAAGCTGTAGTGGTTGCCAGCCTTGTCGTGGTGCGTGAGGGAAGCGACCACACGGTCAGGCGTCACGTACTGCGAGTTGTGCAGCTTGATGTAGTTCGGGCCTTCGTTGGTTGGCACATAGGTGAAGGCCGACTCGGCGGCGGAACCCGGCATGCCGGTGATTTCCTTGCTCACGGTGTGCGTGTAGGCAGCCATGATGCTCAGGCTCTGGATCGGGCGCATGTTGATCTGTGCGCTGGCGCTCCAGCCATAACCTTTGTCGGTGTTCTCCAGGACGAAGGCCTTGGTGGCGTAGCGATAGCCGGCAGGATAGATCGGACGGTTGTCGGCGCCGTTGAAGCGGGCGAAACCGGCCACATTGCTCATGCTCCAGTCGGAGATGGCCACGGCGTTAATGGTCTTGTTGAAGATACCCTCAGCCGAGAAGGTGAACGGGAAGGAAGTCGGGAAGCTGAGGTCGAAGGCCAGCGAGCTCTTCCAGACCTGCGGCATCTTGAACTTCGGATCCACACCGTTGACGGCGGAAGGAACCGTACCGTCCTCCGGAGAAACCGTCTTCGGATAACCAAGGGAGACCAACTTGTCGTAGAGAGCCTGGATCGTGGCCTTGCCGTTGGCATCGGTCACGAGGCCACCGTCGAACACGTTCATCGAGAAGCCCTTGGCGGCGGCATTCTTGGCATTGATCTGTGCCTGGTACTGCACCAGACCGCCGTTGGTCGGCATGTTGGTGAAGAACACGAGCGGCAGACGGCCGGAGAAGAGGCCCGTACCACCACGGATCTTGAAGCTCTTGTCACCAAAGACATCCCAGTTGAAGCCCACGCGCGGCGAGAAGGTCACGCTGGAGTTGGGCCACTTGCCGGTGTCGATGTGCTGCTCGGTGTAGTTGTATTTCTTCGGATAGTAAGCGATGTTCTTGATGGCGTTGTTGGTCATCAGGTCGCCGTTGTCGAAGAACAAGCCGTCGATGCGGATACCGTAGGTCAGCTTGAACTTGTCAGTCACGTTCCATTCGTCCTGGGCATAGATGCCGGCTTTGTGGAACTGGACGCGGGCAGCAGGATACTGCTCACCATCGTAACCGTAGGTGAGGCACACGACCTCAGGGGTACGGCCGTTGAGGAAGTCGTCGAGGGTCTTGTAGCGGTAGTAACCGGAACCGTTACGCATGTACTGGTTGTCAGCCATCTGGTATTCGTAGCTGATGCCGCCGGTCACCTTGTGGCGACCCTTGTACCAGGTGAGGTCATCCTTGACGTTGGCCACAGTGTTGTGCACGGCGTTGTTCCAGGTGAACAGCTCATAACCGAGGGCCATGTAATTGTTGGAGCTGGTGTCGTCGAGGATATCGATGAACGGGAACTCTTCGGAGTTCGTACCGCGGACGTCGTCCAGCTTGGAGAACGTGGCCAGGAACTGGTTCGACAGGTTGTCGGACAGACGGCTGTTGAGGTCGAGAGACCAGGTGCTCACGATGTTCTTCATCGAATACATGGAGTTGGCGAAGGACATCGAGTACTGCGACATACGGGCACCCGACATACGCGTGCCACCGTCCATGGAGCTGCCGTTCGGCGAGTTCCACACGTTGTTCTGCGTGTAGTTGTAACGGAGGGCGAGCTTGTGGTTGGTACTGATGTTCCAGTCGATGCGGGCCAGGATCTTCATGTTCTTCTCGTTGGCCGGGAAGTCGGTCCAGGAACCCGTGTCATAACCGTATTTGCTCTTCACGTACTCCGATGCGCGCTGCAGGTCGGAGAGTTTGGTGCGGGAGATATAGTTGTCCGGATCAGCCACGCCATTGGTGGAACCCTGCCAGCGGTTGACGACGGTCGGAACCTGGGAATACTCACCGTTGACGAAGAAGAACAGTTTGTTCTTCACGATCGGGCCACCGAGGGTGAAGCCGTAGGTGGTGCTGCGGTCCTTGGCGCGCGCGCCGGCGATCTGCTCACCGTCCACCGTGTCGCCACGGAGGTTCTCGTTGCGGTGATACACATAGGCGCTTCCGCGGAAGGTGTTCGTACCGGACTTCGTGATGGCGTTCACGCCGCCGCCGATGAAGTTGGTCTGGCGGACGTCGTACGGGGAGATCACGACCTGGAGTTCTTCGATGGCGTCGATGGAGATCGGGTTGCCACCGCCCGGCAGGTTGGAGCTCAGACCGAAGTTGTTGTTGAAGTTGGCACCGTCAACGGTGAAGTTGGCCAGACGGCCGTCGCTACCGGCGAAGCTCATGCCATTGCCACCGTACGGCGACAGGCGGGTGACGTCGGTGATGGCGCGGCTGACGCTCGGCAGGTTGACGATCTGCGCGTTGTTGATGTTGGTAGCGGCACCCGTCTTCTCGGTGGAGAACTTGGAAGCGGCATCAGCCACCACGATGGCCTCGGTCAGCATCTCGGTGCTGGCTTTCAGCACGGCGTTCTTCTGATAAGTCTCAGCCAGGGTGAGGATGATGTCGGGGAAGATGACGGTCTGGCAACCAATCAGCGACATCGTGACTTCGTAAGGACCACCGGTACGCATACCCTGAATGGCATAGCGACCATCTTCGTTGGTCACGGAAAAATACTGAGTGCCGGAAGGCGTGTGCACGGCGATCACGGCGACACCGACGAGAGGCTCGCCGTTATCATCCATGACCTGACCCGCGAGGTTCGCCGTCGTGATCTGGGCGGATGCCGGAATCATGACCAGCAGGAATGCTGCAACGGCCAGGAAAAACTTTAATGTTTTTTTCATAAAGGTTTTTAAGTTAATGAATTGATATAGTAAATAGTTGTTATAATCCCCATGTCGCGGGGTCATATCTGGCCTCCGCTTCTTTTTCGTATTCATCTTTCAGGTTCACGAAGAAATCGATGCCGACACGCTTTTCGATGTCGTCGACCGAGTAGGCGTAGCCGCGCTTGATCACTTCGCTGCCATAGCTGCGGTTCTCCAGCCAGAAACCGATGGCGGAATAACCGCCGTTGGCCTCGCCGGCCTTGTATCGCAGGATTACCTTATAGTATGCCTTCGGCACCGCCACGTCGCGGCCCTGCGTGTCTTTCACGTAAACGATGGCAGGATCGTCATCCGTGGTAAGCACGCAGCCCGTCACCACATAGAGTGTGTCACAGCTGCTGACCTGGCCGCGAATCTGCGCTTCCAGCGTCTCCCAGATGCCCTGGTTGAGGTTCGGGTTCTGCGGCGTGATGTTGGTGAAGTAGAAGGTTTGCTCGTTGGCCGCCACGTTGCAGAGGCGGTCGGCCGACGGAATCTGGTGGCCGCGGTCGTAGCCCGCGTAGCTGGAAGTCACGTCTCCCTGGTAGCGGCGCGGCACGATCGGGTCGTACGCCCACTTGTCGGTGCGTTTCACGCCGGAGGTCATCCCTTTGTAGAGCGGATACGCCACCCAGAGCGACACCCGGTTTCCAAGGTCGTACCAGAACGAATAGTTGCGCACAGTCTGGCCTTCGTAGATCATGTCGTGGCTGAAGAAGGCTTTGCCTTCCTCCGCCTGGACGGCCGGCAGCTCCATCCAGGGCCGCACCTCGCTCTGCACGAGGGCCTCGAACGGCTGCTGCGTCACCGTGAACTGGAGCGATTTCTCCGCGATGGCGGCGTTGTCGGTGGTGAAGGTGATCACCGCCTGGCGCGAATCCGTGCTGCTCGGATTGTCGGTGTAAGAGATGCTCACCGTCCCTCCGGTCGTGCCGGACGCGGGCGTCACGGTAAAGGCCGGGTCGGACGAAGTGGCCGTCCATGCCACGTTGCCCGACACCAGCAGACTGAAAGAACCCGCATCGCCGCTGACCGAGGCTTCCGTCTTGGGCAGAGAAAAATATGATCCGGTGTCGTAGCGGGCACCGGTCAAGCCTGCAAAGTCATTTTTCTCCGAGATGGTTACCTGGATGCGCGACTGGTACTTACCGGCGATACCCTTGAGCGTACCGCTGCCGGTGGGGACGATGTCATCCTTGAACACTGAATATTGAGAGGTGAAGAGGTCGAACTTGCCGCCCGATTTCCCTTCGAACCCGATGGTTCCTTTGTTGGTTGCGTTGTAGAAAGGCTGGTTGAGATACTCCTGGCGGATCTGTACGTCCTTCACGGCCACGTACATGCTCTCGAAATCGCCTGTCAGGAGCTGGTCGACGGTGATTTCCTTGGCCACGGGCGTTCCTTCACCCAGATACACCACGTTGGACAGCGACAGGTCCTTCACCTGGATGGCGCCTTCCTGATAGACGGAAAGGGTCTGGTCCTTGAGGTGCACGCGTACCTTGTGGCCGCGGGCGAAAGTCTTGTTGTCGCCGTCGCAGTAAAGCATCAAGCCGGCGTCGCCGTCGGAGATGATGATGGTCTTGGCGGAACTGTAGTTGTTCAGGCCGCCGTCGGTATTGCGACGGTAGTCGCTGATGACCATGCCCTCGACGAGCAGGTCTTCCGTAATCTTATAGTCTTTTCCGGGATAGAGGGCCAGGATTTCACGAATGGTCTTCGTCACGGGGTCCGCCTTGACGAACATCTCCTGGGAAACGCTGACAGTTACCTTGCTGTCGGCAGTTTCCAGGATCACGGAACCCGTGCGGGCGTCGCCGGTGTTCGCCGTCGCCGTCACTGTCACCGAGCCGTTGCCGCTTCCCGACGTGGGCGTGACCTTGAGCCACGAGGCGTCGGTGCGGGCATACCAGACACCGTTGGAAGTGATGGAAAGCGTGGTGGTTCCACCGTCTTTTCCGAAAGACGCCGAAGTCGGCGACGCCGATACCGTCACCTTCTGGGCAGGTTCCGGCTGGGGCTGCTCGCAGGACACGATGAGCAGGGCCACCGCGGCGACGAAAAAAGACAGTATTATGTGTTTCATGTTTTGCAGGCTTGAAACGACGGCGCAAAAATAGCAATTCCCCGCGTTTTTACAAACGAGTTTCAAAGAGTTTTATCAGGAAGTTATCAACAAACGAATTTGGGGGTTGTCCTTTATTTTTCTACCTTTGCGGCCGATAAACCAAGTGGATGGATTTGACTGCTTGCCAACCACTCTAAAAAAGGCTAAAAACTATGTATCTTTTCACTTCTGAATCCGTTTCAGAGGGCCACCCTGACAAAGTGGCCGACCAGATTTCCGACGCCATTCTCGATGACTTTCTCCGCCAGGATCCGGCGTCCCATGTCGCATGTGAAACCTTCGTGAGCACCGGACTCGCCGTCGTGGGCGGCGAGGTCACCTCGCACGACGCCTGGGTCGACATCCAGAGCGTGGTGCGGCGCACCATCCGCCGCATCGGCTATACCAAAGGTGAATACCATTTCGATGCAGACTCCTGCTCCATCCTTTCCGCCGTACACGAGCAGAGCACCGACATCGCCATGGGCGTAAACCGCGCCGAGAAGGAAGAGCAGGGCGCCGGCGACCAGGGCATGATGTTCGGGTACGCCTGCAATGAGACCCCTGAATTCATGCCGCTGCCGCTTACGCTGGCCCACATGACCCTGATGGAGCTCGCGCGCATCCGCCGCGAAGTCCCGTCCCCGATGCCGTACCTGCGGCCCGACGCCAAGAGCCAATACACCATCGAATACAACGACGACCATACCCCGAACCGTGTCCACACGCTCGTGCTCTCGACGCAGCACGACCCCGACGTGGACCAGGCCCGCATCCGCCGCGACGTGGAGAAGATCCTCATCCCGCGCGTGAAGGCACGCCTGAGCGCCGAGAACGCCGCTCTCTTCCAGGAAGGGATGATCCTCCACGTGAACCCTACGGGCCAGTTCGTAATCGGCGGCCCGCACGGCGACACCGGCCTGACCGGCCGCAAGATTATCGTCGACACCTACGGCGGCCGCGGCGCACACGGCGGCGGCGCCTTCTCGGGCAAGGATCCCAGCAAGGTGGACCGCAGCGCAGCGTATGCCGCCCGCTACATCGCCAAGAACCTGGTGGCGGCCGGCGTGGCCGACGAAGTGCTGGTGCAGATAGCATACGCCATCGGTGTGGCGCGTCCCGTGAGCATCTTCGTCAATACCTACGGTTCGGCGCACGTGCCCTTCACCGACGGCCAGATTGCCACGAAAGTCGGGGAACTCTTCGACCTGCGTCCGGCGGCTATCGTCAAGAAGTTCGGACTGACCAACCCCATCTACGAGCCCACGGCGGCCTACGGGCACATGGGTCGCGACCCCTATGTACAGGAAGTCGAACTCATCCGCGACGGCAAGACCGTGCGGCGCAAGATTCAGTTCTTCGGTTGGGAGCTACTCGATGCCGTCGACCAGTGCCGTTCGGCCTTCCAACTGTAGCGACAGTTTTTTCGGAACGGGCTTTTCGAGCCCGGGCACCAAGATTTCGTAGTGGACGACGGCAGAAGCAGCGTCTTCGTCCACCGCAACGGAAACGATGTTGAAAGAGGTCTTCGAAACGGCCTCTTTCATTTTTTGTTCCAGTTCGTCAGGCAGTTCGCCTTGCGTCTCGCCAGCCCGCTCGAGGGTCCGGGCCAGTTGCGGCGTGCAGAAATCGGCCGCACGGGCATAGTCACCCGTGTAATACACGTTTAAAAACGTTTCAGCCACACTTCGGACGCGGGCTTCGGGGCGCTCGCAGGCACAGAACGCGAACAGCAGCGCCAGGGCGCAGGTTACTTTGAGGATTCTATCCATAGCTATATGTCCATTTCGACCACGGTGATGCCGGCTCCACCCTGCTGCACCGCCTCGTCGCGGAAACTCCGCACCGACGGCACCGTCTTGAGGTATTTACGGATCTCTTCGCGCAGCACGCCGTTGCCCTTGCCGTGCAGGATCTTCACCTGTCCCACCCCCACCATTGTGGCGTCGTCGATGAAGTGCATCACAATGTCGAGGGCGTCGTTCAGGCGCTGCCCGCGGATGTCGATCGTGGGCTTGAATTCCAGTTTCCGGCGGCTGATGGATTCGCTGTCGTAGTGGATCACGGGCCGGAACGTGCTGCGCGTCTGTTCCTTGTACTGCTGGTTGGAAATCTTCTCCACCTTGCCGGGTGCAATCTTCGAGATAATGCTTCCCACCGACACGGAGATATATTTGGCGGCAATCTGCACAACTTCGCCCACCATGTCGTTGTCCTTCAGCCTAACCTTGTCACCGACTTGCAACGGACTGTTGTCTGGCTTTCCCCCCTCCGTCACTCCCGGCTTGACCGGGAGTCTCTCTCCGCGGCGCTCTTTGCGAACGCGTTCCCGCTCGCGTCGATCCACAATCTTCTGCATCTTCCGCTCAATGGCGGCGTCATTCTCACTGGGCTTTTCTTCCTGCAAGGAGTCCTTGAACTGCGCCAGCCTGCCGCGGGCTACTTTCGTCTTGTCGCGCTCGGCCTGGGCTTCACGGATCTCACGGATGGTGCGTTCCACCTCCTTGTTCGCCTGGCTTACGATGTCGGCCGCTTCGCGGCGGGCTTCTTCGAGGATGCTCTTTTTGAGCGCTTTCACCTCGCCGAGTTCCTTCTCGTACTTGTCGGTAAGGCTTTCGAGGGTCTTGTCGGTGCTCTTGATGCGGGCCAGTTTTTCGTCGAGGGCGCGGCGGCTGCGGGCAATCTGGCGCAGGTTGCGCTCAATGCCCACGAATTCGTTGCCAGCCCGTTCCTCGGCGTCCTTCACCACGTCGGCGGGCAGGCCCATCTTCCGGGCAAGCTCAAAGGCGAAGGAATTGCCGGGCATGCCCTGCTGCAGCTGGAAGAGGGGCTTGATGGCCGCCCCGTCGAAGAGCATGGCGCCGTTGGTCACGCCGGAACTCTTGTCGGCGTACAACTTGAGGTTCGTGTAGTGGGTGGTAATCACGCCGTAGGCACCCATCTCGTCGAGCCGCGCGAGCACGGCTTCGGCGATGGCGCCGCCTGCGGCGGGTTCCGTACCGCTGCCGAACTCGTCGATCAGCACAAGGGAAGCGGCCGTGGCGTGTGTCAGGACTTCCCGCATGTTCTGCAGGTGCGAACTGTATGTGCTCAGGTCGTTCTCGAGCGACTGGTCGTCGCCGATATCAATGAAGATGCTGTCGAAAATCATCAGCTCGCTTACCTCCGACGTCGGGATGAGCATGCCCCACTGGAACATGTATTGCAGCAGGCCCACCGTCTTGAGGCACACCGACTTGCCGCCGGCGTTCGGGCCGGAGATCAGCAGGATGTGCTTGTCGCGGGTCAGCGACAGGGTAAGCGGCACGATCTCTTTCTTCTCGCGGCGCAGCGAGGCTTCCAGCAGCGGATGCCGGGCACGGCGCAGGTTCAACTCACCATTGTCGGAAAGGATGGGCATACCGGCAATCATGTCGAGCGCCACCAATGCCTTGGCGCGGATGAAGTCGATCTCGCCGATATATTCGGAGGCGGCCACGAGGCCACCCAGGTACGGTCGCAGAAAGTCGGTGAACTCGAAAAGGATGCGGGCGATCTCGCGCTGCTCTTCGAACTGCAGCTCGCGGATCTGGTTGCCCAGTTCGATGATTTCGAAGGGCTCTACGAACGCTGTCTTGCCACTCGCGCTCTCGTCGTACACGATGCCGGGCAGTTTCTTCTTGCTGCCGGCGGTCACGGGAATCAGCATGCGGCCGTCACGCACTACGATTTCCGCCTCGGTATCGACCAGTCCTTCGCTCTTGGCATTGCCCAGGATGGCGTGGATGCGGCGCGACACCTGTCCTTCTTTGGCTTTCAGACTGCGGCGGATCTCACCGAGTTCGGGGGAAGCGGTATCCCGCACCTCGCCGGTACGGTCGAGAATCCGTTCGATGCGGCGGCCGATTTCGGGCTCGTAGCTCACGCTGGCGGAAATCTGCCGGAGCGTGGGATAGAGGTCGTCCTTGCAGTCGCGGAAGAAGGCCAGGATGCGGCGCAGCGTGTCGAGGCTGGTACGCAGCAGGCGCAGCGATGGCAGGTCGATGCTCATGTTTTCAGCCTGCAGTGGCAGCAGGAAGCCTTTGGTGTCGACATAGCCGCCGGAGGGGAAACTGTCTTCGAACAGACAGATGAGGCGCATCTCGTCGGTCAGGCGCAGGCGGAACATGATTTCCGCCGCGTCGCGCGAGAACTGCTCGGCGGCTACCTTGTGCCGCGCATAGTCCGTGGCGCACTTGGCCTCGATCTTGTCGCGGATCTTGTCAAAACCGATTTTCTGTTCGAGTACCATCGGCTATTTGTAGGAGTCTTCGATGGCCAGGCGGAGTTCCGTGATGCTGCCCATCGTCTTGATCTGCCCTTCCTGGACGAAGGAGATGTTGCCCGTCTCTTCCGACACCACGATGACCGAGGCGTCGGTGGCTTCCGACAGGCCGATGGCGGCGCGGTGGCGCATGCCATAATGGGCGGGGATATCCTGGCGCTGGGTGATGGGCAGGGTACAGCGGGCCGCGATGATGCGGGTTTCTGACAGGACCATGGCGCCGTCGTGCAGCGGCGAATTCTTGAAGAAAATGTTCTCGATGAGGCGGCGGCTGATGCGGGCGTCAATCTCATCGCCGGTGTCGATGATCTCGCCCAGGGCCGACCCGTGCCGGATTGCGATCAGGGCGCCGGTCTTGGTCTCGGACATCTTGCGGCAGGCAGCCGTGAGCTCTTCGAGGTCCTGGGGCTGCATGCCGGCGGAACGGGCGCGCCGGAACAACTTGCTGAAGAGGCCTTTCTGGGCAGCGGAGGTACTCGAGCTGATGCGCAGCAGGAAGCGCCGGATCTCGGGCTGGAAGATCACCAGCAGCGCCACCACCCCCACGCCCAGCACCTGTCCCAGGATGAACGACAGCAACTTCATACCCAGCGCCCGCGACGCGATCCAGATCACATAAAGCAGCAATATCCCCAAAAAGATATTGACCGCCGACGTACCCCGCACCACCCGGATGAGCCAATAGATCAGCAATCCGACCATCAGCACGTCAAGCACGTCTATGAATGAAATATCTATGAAATCGAACATATTTAGACAAAGATAATAATAAAATCTTGTCTCCGGGAGCAAACAGGGCCTAATTTGCTCCCCGATAGCCGATTTTGTCCCTCTCGGGAGCAAAAACGCCCTGTTTTGCTCCCTCTCAGCGGCTTATGCTTGACGCTCAGCCATCGTTGGAGCGCCGTTCAGGTCGCTCCGCTTGGCGGGCTTATCCCGGGGCGATTTTGGTCTTGCGTTCGTGACATGTCCCGAACCGCAAGACGCAAAATCTCCACCAGGCTAACCCACAGCCCGCGCTTCGCTCCCTTATCCGACGAAAGCGAGCGTAGTACAGCTGACTTTGAAGTGGGCGTCTATCAGTGGAGCGGCGGAGGCGGCGAGGGTGGAGCCGGTGGTCAAGACGTCGTCAACGAGCAGGAGGTGGCGGATGTCTTGTGTTTGCAGGTCTTGGGCACGTCGATTGTCGACGGCGAAGGCGCCCAGAACGTTCGTCGTCTTGTCGGAGCCTTGGAGTTTGGTTTGCGTTTTCGTATAGCGCCGGCGGCGGAGCAACTTCGTTTCCAGCGGCAGGCCCATCGCCGCCGCCACGCCGCGGGCGATTTCCTCCGCCTGGTTGTAGCCGCGTTTCCAGCGCCGCAGCGGATGCAGCGGCACCGGCACCACCGCCTGGCAGCGAGCGAACAATCGGCTCTCAGCCAGGTGAGAACCCAGCAGATATCCCATTCGGTAGCCGAGCTTTCGCCGGCCGCCGTATTTGATGCTGTACAAGATGTGTTTATAATCGCTTTCGCTTCCGAAGAAAAACAGCGACGCGGCCGCCTCCACATCGAACCGTCGCGCGAGCCGCTCGAATCCCGCATGCTGCCCGATGCTCCACTGATATGTCAGCGGCAGTTCCTCCATGCACGCCCCACACAAGTCCTGCTCATCCGCCGCAAGGAACCGTCCGCACACCACGCATTTCCTCGGAAAGAACAACCCCCGCAGTTCCTCCGCCCACAATTTCAGATCGCGCACACAATTCTCCATAATAATGCGTAATTTTGCTGCAAATGACAGACCAAATCGAACCCCGCATCACCGCATTCATCGCGGAACACCATGTGCTGACCGTAGCTTGTGCCTCGCACGAAGGCGCGCTATGGTGTGCCAACGCATTCTATGTATTTGACCCGCAGGAGCCCGGTTTCATCATCACCTCGGAAGAGAAGACGCTGCACGCGCAAATGTTCCTGGAAAATCCATCGGTAACCGGAACCGTGGTACTCGAGACCGAGCAGGTAGGCAAGATCCAGGGCCTGCAGTTCTCCGGCACCGTCCGTCGCTGCGACGGCGGCCTCTTCGAACGCTGCCGCCTCCTCTATCTGAAGCGCTTCCCCTACGCCATCCTCAAAGGCGGCGAAGTCTGGATAATCACCCTCGACCGTCTCAAATACACCGACAACCGGCTGGGCTTCGGGAAGAAGCTTCACTGGCAGCGATAGCTGTGGCACTAACCCCTTTGATTCTCAGTATTTTAACAGAATCCGCTTGCGTCAAAATGAGCAAGCGGATTTTAATAAGGTGCTGATAATCAGTATGGTTTGTGCCACAGGGTGTCAGAGGATTTCAGCGAGGAGTTCGTCCATGTGGGCGTATTCGCGGAGGAGCCAGAGAACGTAGCGGATGTCGACGCAGATGCAGCGGTTCATGGCTTCGACGAAGTAGGTGTCGCCAGCAAGGGATTCCTTGTTGCCATCGAAGGCCAGGCCGACCAGTTCGCCTTTGCCGTTGAGCACCGGCGAACCGGAGTTGCCGCCTGTGATGTCGTTGTCCGTCAGGAAATTCACCGGGATGCCCGGATTCCTCTCCAACAACTCCCGGAAGTCCGGCTTGAGCGTGAACTCATAATCGTCCGGATCGAACTTCTCCAGGATGCCGGCCGATGACGTATGGGACGCCAGCGAGACCGCATCACGCGGTTGCAGCGGGCAGACCTTTCCGTAGGTGATACGCATCGTCGAGTTTGCGTCGGGATACATCGGCTGCTTTTTGGCAAGCTTCATGCGATAGACCGCATCTTTGTACTCCTTCTCGAGCGACGACTTGCTGACGCCCGCCTCGATCTGGTCGCGTTTCTCGTTGTACATAGTGATCTTGCTGGAAGTCAGCGCATCGTGGATGTGCCCGTCGAACACCTCGTTGAGCATCGCATCGACATCCCCGTCGAAACGCGCGTAGAGACCCGTCAGGTATTCCCCCCAGAACTCCTTCTTCACGTTCTTGAAGAACTGCCCCAGGGCATAGCGCATCAGGTCGCGCTCCACCCGCAAGTCAAGATGCGACAACTCCCTGTCCGCCATCAGCGTATCGCCGCGGCTGAGCGCATTCGCGTAGCGATGCAGGTTCGTGCCCCGGACCAGCGTCTCCTGGAAATAGACGATCTGCTGGTTGATGCCCGCCACGTCGTCGTATTTCTCGCCGAGACGATAGATCAGGTCGGAGTTCCCCAGCCACTTCTGCAACTGCTGCTCCTCCGCCCGCTTCGCATCCACTACCCCAAACCGGTTGTAACAGTAAATCTCGCCCTCGCGGATCTCCTGTACATTGCTCAGACTGAAATAGCGGTCGGCATACTTGAGTCGGATGGCCACGTTCTCGTTCATCCACTTGTCGATGATCTTCATCTGGTCGAGGCGGAACTGCGCCTGGATGGGATTCTGCACCTGCACGATTTCCTCTACGGCATACGACGACGCGTAGCGGTTGGTGCGGCCCGGATAGCCGATGACCATGGTGAAATCCCCGTCCTTGAGCCCGTCCTGTGAGATTTTCAGAATCTTTTTGGGATGCAACGGCACGTTTTCCGGCGAATAGTCGGCCGGCGAGCCATCGGGTGCCGTGTAGATGCGGTAGATGGCGAAATCACCCTTGTGCTGTGGCCACTCCCAGTTGTCGGTATCACCGCCGAACGAAGCCACGCACACCGGCGGGGCCGCCACCAGACGCACGTCGGTATATACCTGATAAAGAGCCATGTAGTATCGGTTTCCATTATAATAGGAAGAACATATGAGCTCGCCCTGTCCCTCGTAAAACTTGGCATATTTGTCTTGCAGGATCTTGTACACCCGCCGCATGGCCATGGGATGGGATGCCACGTCGAGCGAGTCGCGCAGCGCCATTACCTCGCCCGTCACGTCGAAGACTTTCTTGAGGAAATAGACGGCCTGGCCCATGACCGGCAACTCCTCATCGCGGCGCATGGCCCAGAACCCTTCCTCGAGGTAGTTGTGCTCGAGGGTGCTGAGCGCATGGATGTCGCTGTAGGCGCAGTGGTGGTTGGTGATCATCAGCCCGTCGTTCGAGATCATGCTGCCGGAGCAGCCGAAGGCGAGAGATACGACGGCATCGGAGAGGCTTTCCTTCTCCTCGTCATAAATCATCCGGGCGTCGAGCTTCAGGCCCGTGGCCTTCATGCGTTTCTCGAGGGCGCGGTCGATGGTGTTGATCATCCACATGCCTTCGTCAGCGAAGGCGGTGGCGGCGCAGAGCACCAGCGCCGCTGCCAGTATCCATTTTTTCATATTCAATGTAAGTATTTAATTATCACCTTCTATCTCAGATTCCCGGTCATGCCGGGAATGACGGGGTTAAAATACAAAGCCTACGGTAACGGAGGCGGTTTGGCGGGTGCCGTCGGCATCAGCGGCGGTCGAAGCGTCGATGCTGTAGTGCGCCTGCACGTAGCAGCGGCCGGTGGCAGACGTCCATTTCAGGTCGAGCGCACCCAGGTAGTTGTTGCCTTCCCAATAGTCCCACTGGCGGAGCAGCGGCTCCTGCAACTGCCATGAGGTCACATCTGTGAAGGCATCATAATTGATGGCATAGCCCAGCATCGGCGTCAGCCGGACAGGGCCTATGGGAATCGCTACGGCCAGCGTCGATACCACCGTATGATAATGCTGGGTGAAGCGTTGCGGATACTCGTTATACACATGCTCGAAGCCCATGTTCGAAACCGACGCAATCAACTGCCAGGAAGTACCGAAAACATAGCGCAGCTTCTCGAGGTGCGACCGCCGCCAGTAACACGACACCGGGTCGCCATAGGTCACCCACACGCGGATGCGGGAATCCGGTTCCAGCTCCTGCCGCTGCAACGGACGGAGTCCCTCCATCGTGGTGAAGGAAACCGAGGCTTCGATATGGTGTGCCCGCCCGATTTCAAGCGAAAGCGCATCGCTCCAGTTCCAGGCATGCGTCGTGCCGAACTGCCGGTTGTTGTAGCCCACTTCCGTCTGCACGCCCTGGTGCCAGTCCACCCGGAAATCATTTTGGATAGCCACGCTGCCCAGCGACAAGTCTACCTGGAAGCCACCGAAGAAACGGTCGCGCTCCTTCATACGGCGGTTCTCGGCACTCGCGAAACCACTGCCGTGGCCGAGCCACAGGCCATAGAGGTCGAAGAGCACATTCTCCCGGCTTTCGGAAACCTGCATGTATTCCACCCGCTCGGTCGACCGTTCATAGCCCACGTCCAGGCCCAGGCCCAGCCGTTCGCCCTGCCAGCTCACGCCCGGTGCGATGCGGAAGGTCATCGCCGTATTCTTGTTGCGTAAATCTTTGTGCTTGGCCATCAGGGCCACGTCGTAGGCTGCATCCAGTCCGACGGACCAGCCGCCGCCTACCGGCAACCCGACACCTGCTTCCATCGAATAGCGTTCCAGCGAAATGGACCCCGGAATGGAATCGGCCAGCATGAACGGCGTCTCGTACGGATCGATCCACCCCCGCCAGGTATGGTCCTGTCCATATTCATAGCCATAGCCGAAACGACCGTACAGATGCGCTTTCCCCAACGTCCGCCGGGAATCAACCCCCAGCGCCCCGCCGATCTCCCGCGAACCCTCGAACACATCCTTCAACGCCCCCATCTTTCCCGTCACCCCCAACGACACATCGACATACGACGTATCTTCCAGCACCAGCCGCGCCGCGTTGCGCTCCTGCGCAATCGCTGCGGTAGCGAACACCGCCAACAACCCGATGATCAACAGCTTCCTCATCTCAGTCTAGGTTGAGGGTCACTGTCCGGCTCAAAGTCAGCGTCCGAATTGTTCGTATCCATGAATATCTCGATGCCTTCGGCCCGGAAGTCAAGTTTGCGCGTGACGCATTTGCCCGAATAGTGCGCCGAGCGC
>Ga0310690_10000715_pt1 | contig 66333 bp, 56 predicted proteins | sample AusTroGonzalo_MG_2_FD_207661 | JGI IMG/M metagenome (GOLD analysis project Ga0310690, IMG submission 207661) | Bovine rumen microbial communities from tropical cattle in Woodstock, Queensland, Australia - Gonzalo_04 (v2) (version 2) | ecosystem: Host-associated > Mammals > Digestive system >... | reverse complement strand
TCATTCTGACCGATGAGAATGTGGCTCCATTTTGGTTGCCCGAAGTTGCGCATTGGCTACATTGCGATTCGGCGGTTGACATCGTTGTCAAGGCGGGCGAACAGCACAAAAACCTGCAGACTGTCCAAAGGATTTGGAAAACCCTGATGAAGCATCATGCAGACCGTAACGCATTGTTAGTCAATCTTGGAGGCGGCGTAATTACCGACTTGGGCGGTTTCGCGGCCTCGACTTATAAACGCGGCATCAAATTCATCAACATTCCGATGACCTTGCTCGCGATGGTGGATGCTGCAATAGGAGGGAAGACGGGCATCGATTTTGGCGGTGGCAAGAACCAAATCGGCACTTTCGCCGAGGCGGAAGAGGTCATCATCTATCCTGTTTTTTTGGAGACATTGCCCGAAAGAGAATTGTTTTCCGGCTTGACCGAGATGTTGAAATATGGCTTTATTGCTGATGACAAGTTGTTGGAAATCAATTTGGAAAACTATCAGCAATTTATTGTTCGTTGTGGTGAAATCAAGCGTGAAATCGTGGCGCAAGACCCAATAGAAAAAGGCTTGCGCAAAATATTGAACTTTGGCCATACGTTGGGCCACGCCATCGAAAGCCATTGTCTCACAACGGATTATCCATTGTTGCATGGCGAGGCGGTAGCTTTGGGCATGTTGGGTGCTTTGTGGCTTTCCGTGAAGCAGTCGGGTTTGGATGAGGCTGTCCTGCAAAACTTTGAAAATCAACTTCCAATGTTGCTTTCTGAAGCGGAAATTTTGCTTTCAAAAGTTGACCTTGACCCGATTTTGAGTTACCTTGTCTTTGATAAGAAAAACAAGGGCGAAGAGCCGCAATTTGTTTTGCTCCAAGCGGTTGGAAAACCCGTTTGGGATGTGAAAGTTGAAATGGAAGCGGTGAGGAAAACCTTGGAGTACGTTATCAATAAAGTGTCGTGCCGATGAAACTGCACTGCGACATCAATCTGCCCGCCAGCAAAAGCGAAAGCAACCGTGCCTTGATGATTGCGGCGTATAGTGGTTTTAATGCTGATATTCAGAATCTTTCAGATTCCAATGACACACGTATTTTGACTAATGCCTTAAAAGAAATCAAGCAAAATAACTCTGTCATTGACATCGCCGATTGCGGCACGGCGGCGCGTTTTTTGACCACTTTTTTGGCCTGTCATTCAGGCCGTTGGCTCCTTACGGGCACGGAACGCATGAAGCAGCGTCCCATCAGACCGTTGGTGGAAGCATTGAGAGGCTTTGGCGCTAACATACAATACGCTGAAAAAGAAGGCTTTCTGCCCTTGAAAATCGAAGGAAAAACCATTTCAGGCGGCAAAGTTCAAATTGAGATGAGCCAAAGCAGCCAGTTTGCATCTTCTTTGCTGTTGGCTGCTCCAATATGGTCGCAAGGCATTGAAATGGAGCTGCTTGGTGAACTCAGTTCTTTGCCATATTTGGACATGACATTGGCCATAATGCAGCATTTCGGAGCTGATGCCAAACGAAATAAGCGGACAATTGTAGTCAAGACAAAACCTTATCAACCAGCGAGTTTCAAAATCGAGGCTGATTGGAGCTCGGCCTCGTATTGGTATGAGATTGCGGCGTTAAGTGAAGCGTGTGAGATTCGTTTACATGGTTTGTGCGGCCCTTCGACATGCTCAGGGACCGCGAGTCTTCAAGGTGATGCCATCATTGCAGAGTGGATGAAGTCATTGGGTGTTAATACTATAAAGCATGGCGATACCCTCGTTTTGATCAAAGCCCCGTTTGAAAAACAGACTCTATCTTTTGACTTTTCCGCCATGCCTGATTTGTTTCCAACAATAGCCGTCACTTGCGCAGGTCTGCAAATCGAAGCACGTTTTTCGGGCATTGCCAACCTCGTTTTGAAGGAGTCCAATAGGGTGGAGGCGATGAAAATCGAATTGGCGAGAATTGGTGCAAGATTGGAGTATGTATCTGAAAACGAGCTTGTTTTGAAGCCTTTAGGGCAGTTGCCATTTTACCAAAAATCCCAACCTTTGTGCTTTGCCTCGCACGATGACCACCGCGTCGTAATGGCGTTGGCGCCTTTGGCCGGGAAAGTCGGTAGCCTTGTCTTCGACCGTCCCGAAGTGGTCGAAAAATCGTATCCCAATTTTTGGACAGAAGCCTCATTTTTGCTGCAATAAAGGCAAAAAATGCACAAAAACGGGGCTTTCTTTGCATTCGAAAGGAAAAATTTTCTAATTTTGCACATTTTTAAGATGCCAACATGACTATCGAACTATTTGTGCCTTGTGTCATCGACCAGTTTTTCCCTCAGGTAGCGGTCAGTACCCTGAAGGTGCTTGAGCGCGCAGGTGTCGAGGTGGAATACAATCCCGAGCAGACTTGTTGCGGGAGATTCGCATACAATGCTGGTTTTGTGGAAGATGCGAAGAGTTTGGGTGATAAGTTCCTCAACGACTTCTCCACGGACCATCCTGTGGTTGCTCCTTCTGCGGCTTGTGTGCATTACATCAAGAAACGTTTTCCTGAATTGTTTTTCAATACGGCCAATCATTTGGTTTTCAAGAAGATGGTTGGGAATATCTTTGAACTGACCGATTTCTTGGTCAATCGCTTGCAATTCGATGATTTTGGGGCCGAGTTTCCGCATAAGGTGACCTTCCATGACAGTTGCAGCGCCTTGCGCGGACTGGGTTTGGGCAAAGAGGCGCGACAGCTTCTTTCAAAGGTCAAAGGCTTGGAACTCATTGAGATGAAGCAGACTGACATGTGTTGCGGCGCTGACCTCTCGCTACAAGTGAACCACGAGCCGATTGCCGTTGGCATGGCAAACCATAAGGTTAAGAACGCATTGAATACCGGTGCGGAGTACATCGTTTCCACGGATATGACTTGCCTGATGCACATGAAGTCCTACATCGAAAAAGAGGGACTTCCCATCAAGGTGATTCATATCGCGGAAGTGCTTGCATCAGGTTGGGAATGAGAAAATTAGAGCGTATGAAGTGTAATACAAGTGACAAATACTATATCCACGAAAGCAGCTACGTCGACGACAACGTAAGCATCGGCGAAGGCTCCAAGATTTGGCATTTTTGCCATATCCAGTCGGGCGCGGTGATTGGCAAGAACTGCTCGTTTGGGCAGAACGTGAACGTGGGCAACAATGTGAAAATCGGCAATGGCGTCCGTGTACAAAACAACGTCTCGATTTACGAAGGCGTTGAGATAGAGGACAATGTATTCTGCGGCCCGAGTTGCGTCTTCACCAACGTGACCACGCCGCGTGCGCATTTCCCCGTGCATGGCGTTTATGCCAAGACGAGGATTTGCGAAGGCGCCTCCTTGGGCGCCAATTCCACGGTGGTCTGCGGCCATACGGTCGGCAGAAGTGCCCTCATCGCGGCTGGAGCCGTGGTGACCAAGGACGTGAAACCCTACGCATTGATGGCTGGAGTGCCTGCTAAGCAAATCGGTTGGGTGTGCGAATGTGGAAAACGCCTCGACGCCTCGCTGCAGTGCTCCTGCGGACGTAAATACAAGGAAATCAATGGACAACTGGAAGTGGAGAGAAATGTGGAATAACTAAACAACGAAACAACTGAACAACTTTCAACTAACAAAGATGCAATTCAGAGATTTAAAAGCACAATATAGCGTCCTGAAGGACGAAATGGACAAGGCCATCCTTGAGGTGGTCGCCTCGAGTGCCTATGTGATGGGCCCGAAAATCAAGGAGATGGAAACGGCTTTTGCCGAGTATGTCGGCATGAAGCATTGCATTGCCTGCAACAGCGGCACAGATGCCCTTTTGCTCGCACTGAAAGCATGGGACGTGAAGCCCGGCGACGCGGTTTTCGTGCCGAGTTTCACCTTCTTCGCCTCGGCGGAAGTCATTGCCATGCAAGGTGCGACGCCCGTTTTCGTCGATGTGGACAAGGACACGTTCAACATGGATGTGGCCGACCTCAAGCGCAAAATTGAGCAGACCAAAAAGGCCGGAAAACTGACCTCGCGCGTCGTTATCGCCGTGGATTTGTTTGGCTTGCCTGCCGACATTAAGGCCATCCGACAAGTGGCTGATCAACACGGACTTTACGTGCTCGAAGACGGTGCGCAAGGTTTCGGCGGTCGCATTGAGGGTAAGGAAGCCTGCTCGTTTGGCGACATCGCCACGACCTCCTTCTTCCCAGCCAAACCCGTAGGCTGCTACGGCGATGGCGGCGCGGTGTTCACCAACAATGATAAGTGGGCCGAACTCATTGATTCTTACCATGTTCATGGCAAGGGCAGCGACCGTTACGACAACGTTCGCATCGGCATGAACTCGCGATTGGACAGCATCCAGGCGGCCATTCTTTTGGTCAAGTTGAAGGCTTTTAAGGCGCATGAGTTGATGGATGTCAACAAAGTGGCAACGCGTTATACTGCACTGTTGAAGGATGTGGTGAAGACGCCCATCGTGCCTGAAGGCTACTATTCCAGTTGGGCGCAATACACCGTTAGGGTCGCGAACAAGGAAGTTAGGGCGGGTTTGCAGGCCGCGTTGAAGGCCTTGGACATTCCCACGGCCATCTATTACCCGATTCCAATGCACCGTCAGACTGCGTTCAACTATTTGAATATCAATGATAACCAATGTCCCGTTTCGGATGCTTTGTCCGATACGGTACTTTCCTTGCCGATACATCCTTATCTCTCAGAAAAAGAGCAGGATGCGATTTGCGAGGCCATCTGTAAATTTTTGAACAAGTAAGTTTTGTCATGGGTATCCGTTCATTCATCAACGAAATTACTTCGCGCGACAACTATGAGGAGGTCATGGAGTATCTCGCCGTAAGCGAGACTCAACATGCGCCCCGATTTGATTTCGACGATGCGCCGGAGGAACTTCGTGAGGTGATTGAGGTGGGGAAGAGACCCCGCGGTCCCGAACGCTCGAAATGGCTCAACGACTTTGCGGCAAAGACGTGGCAAGTTCCTGATGGTGAGGCAAGTGTGCTGTTTGCCGAAGACCACTTGAATGCGATACGTTATCTGAATCGCTATCTGCGTAAGGCAAATCAGAAACTGAAAAAAGACGGCTATTTCGTCTGTGCTTTTGACACGTCACAAAAACGCAGGGCGATGATTTACAGCAAATATCCTCGCTTTATTGCCAACATTGTTTATTTCTTCGACTTTATATGGCATCGGGCTTGCCCTAAGCTGCTGTTGACACGGAGGTTCTATTATTTGTGTACCAGGAAGGTAAGGAAGGTTTTCCCCCGTCCCGAGGTGTTGGGGCGTTTGTATTATTGCGGTTTCGAGGTGGTTAGTGAGCAGTATCTCCATGACCGCTATTGCGTGATTGCCCAGAAGAAGAGGAAACCCAACACAGGTCCGCACACCTACGGGCCTTTGGTCAAGCTGAGAAGAGTGGGGAAGGACGGCAAACTGTTCAATGTCTTCAAGATTCGTACCATGTATGCCTATTCGGAGTATTTGCAGACGTATGTATACAAGAACAATGATTTGGATGTTGGGGGGAAGTTTAAGGACGATTACCGCATTACCGAATGGGGACATGTGATGCGCAAGCTGTGGCTGGATGAGCTTCCCATGTTCATCAACGTGTTCAAGGGACAGATGAAACTGGTGGGTGTCCGCCCGTTGAGCAGGCAGTATTTCAGTTTGTATACGCCTGAAATGCAGCAACTTCGGATAAAAACCAAGCCGGGACTGCTCCCGCCATATTACGTGGATATGCCCGACACCTTAGAGGCCATCCAAGAGAATGAGAAGGTCTATCTTGACGCTTATCTCAAGCATCCTCTCCGCACCGATTGGAAGTATTTCTGGAAAATCATTGTCAATATCGTTTTCAGAGGGAAAAGGTCGAAATGACTTTTTTTGCAACTTTTTTGTTGTTTTATTGAGAAAATGCTTATCTTTGCGCCTAATTGTTCGGCTCATGGATGGAGCTGGATTTTATTGGTTTCTGCTGAGTTATCGGCTTACTGTTAAGACGTTGAATCATGGATAATTATGCACGTTGAATGTGAGTCAGAAAGCGGAGCTATATAAAAAAATCAACCTTGTTGAAAATGAACCAATCGAATGAAAATTGGACCACGGTCATCAAGCCTAAGGACAAACTCCTTGAAGTCAATATCAAAGAGCTATTGAAATACAAGGATTTGATTTCCCTTTTTATCAAGCGCAACATCATCACACAGTACAAGCAGACCATTTTAGGTCCGCTATGGTTTGTCGTGCAACCAGCTTTGTCGGTAATCATGTACATGATCGTCTTCGGTGGTATTGCAGGTATTCCGACTGATGGCGTGCCGAGGCCGTTGTTTTACCTTGCCGGTACATGCATGTGGAATTATTTTTCTGAGTGCCTCACCAAAACTTCCAACACTTTTGTTGACAATGCGGGCATTTTCGGGAAGGTGTATTTTCCCAGGTTGTCCATGCCTATTGCCAATGTGTTGTCGAATCTGGTGCGTTTCGGCATACAGTTGGGACTTTTCTTGTTGGTTTATGCTATTTATGCCATCATTGGTGATTCGGCGGCGCATTTCAATTGGTATGCCCTATTGTTTCCAATGTTGGTACTGATGATGGCGGGATTGGCTTTGGGTTTCGGCATCCTGTTTTCGTCGATGACCACCAAATACCGCGATTTACAAGTTCTGTTCTCGTTTGGTGTGTCGTTGTGGATGTATGCCACGCCAATTGTTTATCCTCTGTCGCAGACGAAGGGCAGGTTTTGGATGGGTGTTCCTGTGCATAAGCTAATGTGCCTTAACCCAGTGACTCCCATCATCGAGACCTTCAAATATGGTTTTTTGGGTGCTGGCGGGTTTGTGGGATGGAGGTGGCTGATCTACAGTTTTGTGTTCATGCTTGTGCTTTTGGCATTGGGCGTAGTTGTGTTTAACAAGGTGCAAAAGAGTTTCATGGATACGGTGTAAGAGAGTGGAAAGTGGGATGATTCAGGAGCAAGGGTTGAAGATGAAAACTGCGCTTATCACAGGCATTACAGGCCAAGACGGCAGCTATCTGTCCGAGTTTCTTTTAGAAAAAGGTTATGACGTACATGGCATTATCCGTCGGTCGTCGGTGGATTATCGTGAGCGTATTGAGCATTTAGGAGGTCATCCGAACTTCCATTTGCACTATGGCGATTTAGGTGATTCTTTGGGTATCATCCAAGTGGTTAACAAAGTGCGCCCGGATGAAATATATAATTTGGCTGCACAGAGTCATGTTCAGGTGAGTTTCGATTCACCGGAATACACGGCCAACGTAGACGCTACGGGTGTGTTGCGTATTTTGGAGGCCGTACGACAGTGTGGGCTGGAAAAGACTTGCCGTATCTATCAGGCCAGCACTTCGGAGCTTTATGGAAGGGTGGAGGAAGTGCCTCAAAATGAGGAAACGCCATTTCATCCTTATAGTCCGTATGCTGTGGCAAAGTTGTATGGCTTTTGGATTGTAAAGGAGTACCGAGATGCATATGACATGTTTTGCTGCAATGGCATCTTGTTCAATCACGAGAGCGAGCGTCGAGGCGAGACCTTCGTGACGAGAAAGATTACTCTTGCGGCGGCACGTATCGCCCAAGGCAAGCAGGAAAAGCTTTATTTAGGTAACCTTTCTAGTTTGCGCGATTGGGGTTATGCCAAGGATTATGTCGAGTGTATGTGGCTTATGCTGCAACAGGAGGAGCCAGACGATTATGTGATTGCCACAGGCGAGCAACATAGTGTTCGAGAGTTTTGCCAGTTGGCGTTCCATGAAGTAGGCATTGAATTGGAGTTCAAAGGCGAAGGTGTGGATGAGAAAGGCTATGACAAGGCAACGGGCAAGGTGTTTGTTGAGGTCAGCCCCGATTTCTATCGTCCTACCGATGTGGTCAACCTCTGGGGTGACCCGACCAAAGCCAAGACCAAATTAGGCTGGAATCCGTCGAAAACCCCGTTTGCGCAACTGGTAAGATTGATGGTGCAGTCTGACATGCGCAAAGTGGCTGCCGATGGTGCTGCTGCTCGAGTCAGGATGAATTTGGAAGAGTATTTGGAGAAAGGAATCATCAAGTAGGGGCATATCCTTGTGTCTGCCCATTGTCGGGACGCAATGTATGCGTCCGTTGATTAGAAACAATGGAACAAAACAGCAAAATATACGTGGCCGGTCATCGCGGCATGGTGGGAAGCGCCATCGTCCGCGAGTTGCAAAGGCAAGGCTATGAAAATATCGTCGTTCGGACACACAAGGAGTTAGATTTGTGTCGTCAAGAGCAGGTAGAGAAGTTTTTCGCTGAGGAAAAACCCGAGTATGTGTTTCTGGCCGCTGCCAAAGTCGGTGGCATCATGGCCAACCAAAGTGCTTTGGCCGATTTCATGTATGACAACATGATTCTGGAGATGAACGTGATTCATTCGGCATGGAAAAATGGTTGTAAGAAGCTGGAGTTCTTGGGATCAAGTTGCATCTATCCGCGTATGGCTCCACAGCCTATGCCCGAGAGTTGTCTGCTGACCTCCGAATTGGAAAAGACCAATGAGGCTTACGCTTTGGCAAAGATTAGTGGCTTGAAATACTGTGAGTATCTCAACCGACAGTATGGTACTGACCATATCAGTGTGATGCCTACTAACCTTTACGGACCGAACGATAATTACCATCCCGAGCATAGTCATGTGTTGCCAGCCTTGATTCGTCGCTTCCATGAAGCCAAAAAGGCTGGCTTAAAGGAAGTTGTCTGCTGGGGCGACGGCAGTCCGTTGCGGGAATTCCTCTATGTGGATGATTTGGCCAACCTTTGTGTGTTTTTAATGAACCATTACAGCGGCAATGAGACCGTAAATGCTGGAAGTGGTAAAGAAATCACCATCAAGAAACTCTCGGAGTTGGTCGCAAGCATCGTCGGTTTTGAAGGCGAGATCAAATGGGATACCACAAAGCCCAACGGCACTCCGCGCAAACTGCTGGATGTGAGCAAGGCAACCCAATTGGGCTGGACCTACAAAACCGAATTGGAAGACGGAATACGGATGGCATACAAGGACTTCCTCGAAAATCCTATGCGGGCGGAGAGGTGAAGATAAGTTGAGAACACTTTAAGCAGGCAAAAACGAAAAACGAAAGGTAAATATTATCAAATTGACATGAAATATCCCATATTAATCTAGTATTTTGGCGAGAGAAGTAACGGCGAGTATGTCGATAAGTCGGCTTTGATTCTAGTTGTCAACGAGATGTTGGACGGAGCAAAGGTTCAGTTGTGTGACGCGCTGTCACCGTTTCGAGAAGTCGATGGCGGCGAGGATGCTCAACGCTTATTACGATTGCTCGTGCGACTCGCGCAGCTTGTTTCCCGATTTGGTGGTGGTTCAAGACTTTTTGTTCGAGAAGCATCTGAATAAATATCCTGTCATCTATTTGGATATGACATCTCGGACAATCTGTTGCGGGTGGGTGTGAATTACGACAGACAAACCAAAACGCATACATGCAGGATTGAGAAGTGGCGGGATAATAATATGGATATGGTGTAGAATCTGTATTCATAATTGTTATTGTCTTTAGGATACAATGAAAAACATAGGAATTGTAAGTTACATGCTATGGTCGTATTATTGCGGAGCCTCAGGTACACGAAAAGTACCTTTTGTATTATTCCCGCCGGTACAACGAAAGAATGGAGCGTTTCGCTGAACAGTTGGCAAAAGAACGAAGATTGAAAATTGTGGAAATCAGTTTGCGAGCCACAAATGCGGAAAAGGGGCACATTATGCGCTATGATGCAGGGGTGGAGGATTTCCTTTCTTTGGTGAAAAATGCGGAATGTGTGGTTACCAATTCTTTTCATGGAGCCATTTTTGCCACACAGTTCAAAACTCCTTTCTATTGTTTTATCCGAGAACAAGGTGATACAAAAATAGGTGAGATGCTTGGCCTTTTGGGACTCAAGAATCGCATTATGATTGACGGTTCAGAGAGCGTTCCCGATGATTTAAATTTTGATGAGGTGCATGATAGGATAGCAAAAGCCAGAACAAGTTCGGAAGAGTATCTGGAGTATGCGCTTGGACTTCTAGTTTGATTTATGAGTATTTCTATTTCTGACAAAGTTAAGTGTTGTGGATGTGAAGCTTGTGTTCAAGCTTGCGTCAATTCGGCCATATACATGTCAGAGGATGAAGAAGGTTCCCGTTACCCTGTAGTAAATCATGAATTGTGCGTGGAATGCCATTTGTGTGAGACGGTTTGTCAATATGTTGAGATTCCACGGAGAAACCAAGGTGAGAAGTATGTCTTTGGTGGTTATCATAAGGATCCTGAAGTAAGGTTTGAGAGTACATCTGGAGGAGCTTTTTCTGCAATTGTAGATGCTTTTTGTGATGAGAATTATGTGGTTTTTGGAGCAGAAGCTAGAGGCTTGGAGGTGAGCCACAGTTATGTTACCGATAAATCGGAATTGTCGAAATTCAGAAAGTCCAAATACTCGCAGAGTAGAATTGGCAATAGCTATGAAGAGGCCAAACATAGTTTGAAGGAAGGAAAGAAGGTCCTTTTTTCGGGCACTCCATGCCAGATAGCAGGTTTGAAAGCATATCTTAAAAACACTTGCCAGGCCAATCTTCTTACGGTTGAAGTGATATGCGAAGGCGTTCCAAGCCCGCTTTATGTTAGGAAATGGGATAAGTATTTGAAGAAATGCTATGGATATGGTATTGCCAGCATTGACTACCGTTATACAGGACGAGCCTTCCTACAGAAAGGCAAGTGGGACTTTCAACAAACTTATATAGAATTAGAAGATAAGAATAAGTCTATTATCATAGATAGGTGGTTCAATCCTTTTTGGTCAATATGGCTCAATCATTTTATGAGTCGCCCGTCTTGTTATAACTGCCAATTCACAACAACTGAAAGGGTGGCGGATGTTTCTCTTGGTGATTTATGGGGCGTGCATCAATACTGTCCGGAATTATATGGTAGAAATGGAGGCTCATCGTTAATTGTATGTAATTCTGCAAAGGGCAAGGCTGTAGTTGAAAAAGCAAAACAGTCAATGATTGGACATGGATTAGCTTTTGAAGATGCATTGAAGTATCAAAGCCCGATGCGTAAGCGCATCTCTGAAAATCCCGACAGAGAACAATTCATGAAAGACCTTCAAAGTGACATGTCATTTCAAGCTATCAACAAGAAGTGGGCAAAAAAGCCGACCATAGGATTAATTTGGCAGAAATATGTCTATGGAAATCGTCAAAAAGTGTTCATTTGGAGCCTAAAAAGCAGATTAAGGACAGTTCATGTAAAATAAAAAGCAGTATATATATGATATGAATGACTGGCAATCAATTTGGAATAACAGGGTATCATCAAGCGGAATTGATGAAGGAGATCTTGAGAGAACATTTCTATATTTAAAAGATTGTATGGGCGTTTCATCTGCAACCCCTGTTGATTTTATATCATTTCGAGAGCAGTTTGAGGCCAATCTTAAAAAGATGGATTTATTATGCCCGCACAAACCACAATCTTTCTTTGAAGTTGGATGCGGAAGCGGAGTTTATCTGTATTATATAGGCAATCAGCATGACAAATGCAAATTGGGAGGTATGGATTATAGTACACCGTTGATTGAAACCGCAAAAAAGGTTTTGTGCCCGCCATTTGTTGATGCCATTGTTTCGGAGCTGTATTGTGCGGAAGCGATGGCGATTGATGTTGCGAAAAAATACGATTGCGTCTATTCCAGAAGTGTGTTTCAGTATTTTGGTAACGAAGAATATGGTCTGAATGTAGCAGAAAAAATGTTGGAGAAAGCGACCCACTGTGTGGCAATCTTCGATTTATTTGATTCGCAAAAGAAAGAGGAGTTTCTTTCTTATCGAAGAACTGTTATTGAGAATTACGATGAAAAGTACAAGGACACGCCACATCAGTTTTACCATAAGGAGTGTTTCTTAAGACTTGCCGAGAAGCACCATTGCGATGTGCTATTTACAAGGGATCCTCTTCCAGGATACTGGAATGAACCGTTTGTCTATGATGTGTATCTATTTAAGCGTGCATAAATCATCGATTCAATATATAATGTACCCCAGAATTGAGAGCATGAGTTAAGGTGAAAAATGAGTAGTTTTGCAGGGAATAAAAACTTTAGGGAAAATGACAACAAAACGAAGGAAATTCACGAACAAATTCAAGGCCATGGTTGCCTTGGCTGCAATAAGGGAGCAAAAGACATTGGCCGAGCTCTCGAAGGAGTTCGAGGTAAGCCCCAACCAGATATCACAATGGAAGCAGGAGGCGATAAGGAACATGGAGAAAGCTTTCGTGGAGAAGGGAAAGGAGAAGAGCGAGGAGGACGAGAAGTCGATAAGGAAGTTGCGGGAGAAGGTCGGCGAGCTGACCATCGAGCGTGATTTTTTCGATGATGCCTGCAAGCGTTTAGGCCTGACATGAGGAAGAAGCGGACGCTTGTGCGAAAAGGGCGGAAAGGCCTAAGCATACGGAAGCAATGCAAGCTGTTGGGCGTCAGCATCAACGCCATTTACTACAAGCCTAAGGGCGAAAGACCAGAAAACGAAGAAGCGATGAAGAAGATGGACAGGTTCTATATGGAACATCCCACGGCGGGCGCGAGGACGATGCGTCAGCACCTTCTCGACGAGGGTCTGCATCTCAACCTGAAGCGGGTGCGCAGGCTGATGAGGAAGATGGGCATTGACGCCATCTACCCGATCAGGTCGTTGACCAAGGCGGGGAAGGCGTCCTACATCAAGCCGTACCTGCTGCGCAACCTGAAGGTCACGCGCCCCAACCAGGTCTGGTCGATAGACATAAACTATGTCCCGATGGCACATGGTCACATGTACCTGGTGGCCATCATAGACGTGTTCAGCCGCCGCATCCTGTCGTGGAAGCTGGGCAACACCTCGGACGCATCGGAGTCTGTTGAGGTCCTCCAACAGGCGATTGCGCGGTTCGGAACCCCTGAGATCATCAACTCCGATCAGGGGAGCCAGTACACGAGCGGGCTATGGGCCGAAGCCTGCGGGAATACTATGGAAGTCAGCATGGATGGTCGCGGACGCGCGAAGGACAACATCTGGATTGAGCGCTTCTGGCGTACCATCAAACGCGAGTACATCTACCTGAATCCTTGTGATAACGCCATTGAGTTGCGGAAGGGAATTGAGAAGTTCATGCAGTATTACAACACTGAACGGCACCATCAGGGCATTGACAACGAAACCCCGGAGCGCAAATACGAAAACAACAAATTATTAATCCGTACCCATAAAGCTGCTTGATGTTTCACATTAATTCAATATATTTGCAGTCTCAATTAATGGGTACATTATAATATACCCATGCAAAAAAGAAAGATTCTGTCGGCTGAAGAATTCAGACAACTACAGTTGGTCGAACTTGAAGTTTTGATTGAATTGGATCGTGTCTGCAAGAAGCATCATATCAATTATGTGATTTTCTGCGGAACACAACTCGGTGCAGTTCGTCATAAAGGCTTTATTCCTTGGGATGACGATGCTGACGTGGCTATGCTGAGAGAGGATTATGAAAAGTTTAAGGCTGTATCATCCGACTTGAATCCGGATATCTGTTTCCTACAGGATCACGAAATCGACCCGGAATATAGGTGGGGTTATGCTAAGGTAAGGAGAACAGGCACTTCTTATATTCGATTAGGCCAGGAGCATTTGAGAAACAAGACAGGAATATTTATTGATATTTTTCCCTTGGATGATGTCCCTTGTTCTGTCGTGGGGCAAGTTATACAGGATGCCTTTTGCTATTTCTGCCGGAAGGTCTTATGGGCTGAGGTCGGGAAATATCAGACAAAGGGTATCAAAAAATTATGGTTCAGCCTCATTTCCCATATTGCTCCCGTTACGGTGTATAAATGGCTGAAGCCCTACCTCAAGAAAAGTAGAAATAGTACGCCTAACAGAGTGAGGTGCCTGTTGTTTCCTGCGTTCGGTGAGTTATATATTCATCATCCCATCCGAGAAAGATATGGAATGCCCAAAAAATGGTTCCTTGAAAGGGCAGAATATGATTTTGAGGGTCACAAATTCTTCGGTACAAAAGATTATGATGCGATATTAAAATATATTTACGATGATTATATGACACCGCCTCCTGAAGAGAAAAGAGAACAACATGCTCCTGTTTCCTATTTGGATTTTGGCACAGCTCCAGATAATAAAAAGAATGATAATGGTATGTCCTCTACTAAAGATAATGAGTATTGGAATAGATTCTATAAAGATAATCCTCCAATGATTATAGAGGAAAGTTTGTTTGCCAAGTTTGTATCAGAATATATCACTGCCAATCGGACATTGATTGATTTAGGTTGTGGCAATGGGCGTGACAGCCTCTACTTCTGTTCGTTAGGAATGAATGTAGTGGGGATAGATATGTCCAAAGAAGCAATAACTGCATTAAATAATAAGAACGGGAAGGACGGGTCTTTTGTTTGTGGAGATTTCGTCACAGAGATAACCCGATATAACAATTGTGTGGATTATTTCTATAGCCGGTTCAGTTTGCATGCAATTAATGAGGCAAAAGAGAATATTCTTTTGAAGAATGTTTATTCCGCTTTATTCCCCGAAGGCTTGTTTTTTATTGAAGTCAGATCTGTAAAAGATGAATTATTCGGTAAGGGGAAGGAAATATGCAGGAATACATTTGAATATGGGGGGCATAGTCAGAGATTTATCGTAATGGATGAGTTGCTAGACCATCTTTCCATGGCTGGTTTCATAATTAAATATGCTGAACAGAAGAAAGGTTTTGCTCCTTATCAAGATGAAGATCCTGAGGTTATAAGAATAATTGCAGAAAAGCCAGCGGAGTTTGATAAAAAACTGTTGTGAACATGTACTATCGCTTTGATTGCGACAGCATTGTTAAGATTCGTCAGCAGATTTTGGTACTAATATGATAAACTTTACAGTAGGTCCAGTACAATCGAGTGAGGCTGTCAGAGCCATAGGTGCAGAGCAGGTACCGTACTTCAGAACGACGGAGTTCTCTGAGCTGATGCTGGAGAATGAACTTCTTGTCAAGAAGTTAGCTCATACGACAGAGGATAGCCGGGTGGTTTTTTTGACCTGTTCCGGCTCTGGCGGCATGGAAGCTGCCATCATGAACACGCTGACAAAGGAGGACAAGGCACTTGTGATCAATGGCGGCAGCTTTGGTGAGCGATTCGTGGAGCTGCTGACCCTCCATGAGATTCCGTTCACGGAAATCAAGATGGAGCAGGGTAAGGCTTTGAAATCAGAACACCTTGCGCCATACGAAGGTAAAGGATATACGGCATTTCTTTTCCAAAAACACGAGACTGCTACAGGAGTTCATTATGATGCGGAATTGGTGAGCGGGTTCTGCAAGAGAAACGGATGCTTCATGATCGTTGACACCATCAGCAGTTTCCTTGCTGACCCTTTTGATATGGAGGCACTTGATGCTGGTGTGATGATAACAGGAAGCCAGAAGGCTTTGGCCTGTTCGCCCGGCATTGCCATCATGGTGATTGCCCCTTCGGCCTTGAAACGCATTGAGAACTCAAAATGCTGCTGCCAGTATCTTGACCTCAAATTGGCATTGAAGAATCAGGAGCGTGGTCAGACGCCATGGACCCCGGCCGTGGGAGTGTTACGCCAGATAAATGTTCGGTTGAAAGAGATCGACGAGGCAGGTGGAGATGTGGCCGAGATAGAACGAACCGCAAAACTTGCCCAGTATTTCAGGTCTAAGATAAAAGAGCATAACTTGCCCTTCTCTATATGCAGTGAAAGCTTGAGCAACGCTATGACGCCGTTGCATCCCACCACACGGTCTGCCTTTGATATATTCCTGAAGTTAAAGGATGAATATGGCATATGGATATGTCCCAACGGTGGTGATTTGAAAGACACCCTTTTCCGTGTAGGACACATTGGATATTTGATTGAAGCGGATTATGATAAGCTGATGGCTGCTTTTTTGGATTTAAGGGATAAGAGGTTCATCTGATGGTAAAAGTTGTCACTTATGGTACTTTTGACCTGTTTCATTATGGTCATCAGCGTTTGTTGGAGCGAGCCAAAGCACTTGGGGATTATTTGATTGTCGGGGTTACTTCAGATAGTTTTGATCTGGCAAGAGGTAAAATCAATGCCCAGCAGTCTTTGGTGGAGCGGATTGAGTCGGTTCGGGCAACTGGATTGGCTGATGAGATAATTGTCGAGGAATATGAAGGTCAGAAGATTGATGATATCAAACGCTTTGGCATTGATGTTTTTACCGTTGGGTCGGATTGGAAAGGCAAGTTTGATTATTTGAAGGAGTTCTGCAAGGTGGTATATCTTGACAGGACGGAAGGTGTTTCCAGCTCGGAGATTCGGGATAAAAAGAGCGAAATAAAGATAGGCATTGTTGGTAATTCCAGCGTTGTCAATAAGTTTGAGAAGGAGAGTCGTTATGTGAATGGCGTCATTATCAGTGGAATATGCACTTATGACGATTCAGATTTCACTGAAGAAATAAAGAGCAAGTATTTGATTACGGAGAGTTATGACGCATTGTTGGAAATGTCAGATGCAGTGTATGTCATTTCCCATCCCCGATATCATTATAAGCATGTGAAACAAGCGTTGCTGGCTGGCAAGCATGTTTTGTGTGAGTCTCCTATTGCCATCAAAACTTGCGAATTTGAAGAACTTCAGGAGATAGCTCATGAACGTAACTTGCAATTGATGGATGCCATAAAGACCGCTTATTCTACTGCGTACAACAGGATGTTGGTTCTTGTAAAGGGTGGAAGAATAGGCGATATCGTTTCCGTGGATGCTACGTGTACCAGTTTGTCAGAATTGGAACAGATAACAAAGGAAGGCGCTAGTCTTGATGAGGTTTGGAATAGCATAAGTGCATGGGGACCGACGGCCATGTTGCCTATTTTTCAGCTTCTCGGTACGAATTATGTGAACAAACAAATAACGACGCATCTAATAGCAGAGGGTTTTGATACGTTTACGAAGATAGCATTGATATATCCCCAAGGTGTTGCTTCGTTGAAGGTCGGGAAAGGTGTAAAGTCGGAAGGGGAACTGATTATATCTGGCACAAAAGGATATGTTTATGTTCCGGCACCTTGGTGGAAGACTGGCTATTTTGAAATACGTTATGAGAATCCCGCAGACAATCGACGGTATTTTTACCAGGTGGATGGCGAAGGAATAAGGTATGAAATATTGTCATTTGCCAAAGGGATACAGTTTGGACATATTAATACTTATATTGATAAAGTTCATTCGAAATGCATAGTAAAAATGATAAATGATTTTTACAGCAGGTCTGATCTGTATGAGATTTGAATAGTTTACGCACGACATAAAATTCAATTGTGTATTGTGTTTGAAAAAAAGTAGTTATTGTGATGAATGAATTATACAAGTTCCCCATTCCAGAAGGCTTTCTTGAAGCAGAGGAGCGCGATGGGTATTTCGTTTCGGCAAAGATGAAACGGGTCTGGGCAAGTGAACTTGATATATTAAAAGTTTCATTGAGGTATGTGATAAATTTAAGCTTACTTATTGGATAGGAGATGGCACACTTCTTGGCGCTGTCCGGCACAAAGGTTTTATTCCATGGGATAATGATGTTGATGTTTATATGCCAAGAAAAAGTTTCGACAAATTGTTGGGAGTAGGAAGTGAGGCGTTTAAGGAGCCTTTGTTTTTCCAAACTCCTTTGACCGAAAACTCCTGCTACTTTAATACTTACATCAAGACACGAAATTCCAATTCCGTTGCTGCGTCGCGAGAAGAGTTTGAAAAAGGCATGAATTGTGGCGTTTTCATTGATGTTTTTGCCTTGATGAGTTGTCGAATAACAAACTAGTTAGGAAGCTTTACGTATGGCGGTTGAATGAAATTGCTAAGATGCAAAGGTTTTGTTTTGGGATAATATCGGAACCTTACTGACAGGATAAAACATGGTTTTCAAAAGATAGCATACAAGTATGTGTACCATGAACCAGATGCAGCGAAACTATATAATATCTATCACAAAAAAGCTTGCAGATATGCAAGAAAAAACAATAAAGAGATAGCCTGTTTGTCTTTTGGATTCAACGACAAGTTGGTTTGGAATAAGAACGATTGGGAAGACTGTATGATTCTTGATTTTGAGAGTTTGAAACTGAAAGCTCCTGTTGGATACGATGCTATACTGAGAAGGGAATATGGGGATTATATGGTTTTTCCGGATGACAAGTCAACGCACGATTATATTGAGTTTGACCCTGATGTGCCGTATATGAGGTGTTTTGGTGAAAGTTAGAATGGTAAATAATCAATTATTTAAATATGTCAACAGCAATAGAATTCAACAATATCAGCAAATTATACCGCCTGGGGTTGGTTTCGACCGGCACTTTGGCCCACGACTTGAAACGTTGGTGGGCCATGAATATCCAAGGCAAGGAAGATCCTTACCTCAAGATTGGTGAGACCAACGACCGTAGCACCAAAGGCGAGAGCGAATATGTCTGGGCTTTGAAGGACATCGATTTCAAAGTGGAGCAGGGTGACGTGGTAGGCATTATTGGCAAGAACGGTGCAGGCAAGAGTACTTTGCTGAAGATTTTGTCGAAGGTAACGGCTCCTACCACGGGCACCATTAAAGCTAAAGGGCGGATTGGCTCCTTGCTTGAGGTTGGTACGGGCTTCCATCCCGAGATGACTGGCCGAGAGAACATTTATCTTAACGGTGCCATCCTTGGCATGACCAAGCCGGAGATAACTCGAAAACTTGATGAGATTGTGGATTTCAGTGGCTGCGAGCGTTATATCGACACGCCCGTGAAGCGATATTCCAGCGGCATGATGGTGCGTTTAGGCTTTGCTGTTGCAGCTCACCTTGACCCTGAAATTCTGGTTGTGGACGAAGTGCTGGCTGTTGGAGACGCTGAATTCCAGAAGAAAGCCATATGGAAGATGCAGGATGTGAGTATGGGCGAGGGAAGAACGGTACTATTCGTTAGTCATAATATGACAGCTGTAAGGAATCTATGTAAAAAGGGTGTAGTTTTAGAAAACGGGCGCATAATACTCGAAGGTACACAAAATGAAGCGATAGATACATATCTATCGATAGATTCCAGTATTGCAAAAGCGAATAAAAGAATAATCGATTCAATTACGATGAAGAAATCATATATGGATATAGAATCGATTAAGATAAATAATACAGATGCTGTTGAATCTGTATTAGTGTCTAATGAAGAATATCTTAATGTTGAAATAGTTGGGAAAACAACAGAACCTTTTTCATATGATTTAATAGTAACTTTCAAAAACACATCGGGGACTGCGCTAGCTTCTTTGGAAGAAGGTCATTATAAAGGTGCAATAAAAAAGGCAGGTGTAGGACAATTTTCAATTTCCAAAAGAATCAAGTTGCCCAAATATTTGTCAAAAGGAACGTGTGTCCTTGATATAGTGTTACATCACCCCAATGTTGAATATCTATTACAATGTCCGAATTGTGCGACACTTTATATTGACGGTAATTATGATGGCTTTGGAACTCCTTTAAGTCTTTCTGACAGAGGGTTTTGCGGTCTGGAAACTGCTAAAATTGATTAAGAATGAAGAAAACCACTATTACGATAGAAGGAGTCCCTTTTACTTACGATGATGAGATAGAAGACATCACATACGAAACAATCGGCCCTATAAGAGAGGACGATGCGAGGGATTTACTTTCCACCACCAAGAAATTGTTCGATGTGTGTGGCATGAAATTTTATTTGATATATGGTAGCTTGTTGGGTGCAGTTCGAGATCACGGTTTGATAGATGGTGATGAGGATGTTGATGTTTATGTTGATTCAGAAGAATTATTAAGAAAAAGTCTGCCATATCTATTTGAAAATGGTTTGAAAGTTTGTCGTATTTATGAGCATAGACTATACTCATTCCGTACAAATAATGATGGTTATATAGATGTTTATATTAAAAACAAATTACCCGTTTCTATTTGGCGAATTTGGTGTGTGAGAATTTCAGGGGCGGTATTTCCCAAATGCTATATACGTAGATTCGATAAAATTGATTTTTTGGGAGTAGAATGTCTTTGTCCACATAAACCTGAAAGAGTTTTGCGATATATGTATGGGAAAACTTGGAGAATTCCTATTAAAAGTCATGATTTTATTATAGATTCTCCTTCAAGATATTGGTGGAGGACAAAAATGAAACCTTGTATGATGCGATTTGTTTCTTCCATTAAAAAAGCATTGAAAAAGCCTATAAAAAAACTTTGGAAAAAAGTAAGATAAAAGAAGTAATGTCCTTAGGACAATCAAAATTATGTTTTAATCATGAAAACCGCACTAATAACAGGCATCACCGGCCAAGAGGTAGCTACCTGTCAGAGTTTCTGTTAGAAAAAGGCTATGACGTTCATGGCATCATTCGCCGCTCGTCTGTGGATTATCGTGAGCGTATTGAACATCTTGAGGGGCATCCCAACTTTCACCTGCATTATGGTGATTTGGGCGATTCTTTGGGTATCATCCAAGTGGTCAACAAAGTGCGACCTGATGAGATATATAACCTAGCGGCACAAAGCCATGTGCAAGTGAGTTTTGATTCGCCAGAATACACAGCCAACGTGGACGCTACAGGTGTGTTGCGTATTTTGGAGGCCGTGCGACAGTGTGGGCTGGAAAAAACTTGCCGTATCTATCAGGCCAGCACTTCGGAGCTTTACGGCAGGGTGGAGGAAGTGCCTCAAAATGAGCAAACGCCATTTCATCCTTATAGTCCGTATGCCGTGGCCAAGTTGTATGGTTTTTGGATTGTGAAGGAGTACCGAGATGCATACAATATGTTCTGCTGCAACGGCATCCTGTTCAATCATGAGAGTGAGCGTCGAGGCGAGACCTTTGTGACGAGAAAGATTACTCTTGCGGCGGCACGTATTGCCCAAGGCAAGCAGGACAAGCTTTATTTGGGTAACCTTTCCAGCTTGCGTGACTGGGGCTATGCCAAGGATTATGTCGAATGTATGTGGCTTATGTTGCAACAGGATGAGGCAGACGATTATGTGATTGCCACAGGCGAACAACATAGTGTGCGAGAGTTTTGCCAGTTGGCATTTCGTGAAGCAGGCATTGAACTGGAATTCAAAGGCGAAGGCGTGGAGGAGAAGGGTTATGACAAGGCAACGGGTAGAGTGCTTGTTGAGGTCAGCCCCGATTTCTATCGTCCTACCGATGTGGTCAACCTCTGGGGCGACCCGACCAAAGCCAAGACCAAATTAGGCTGGAATCCGTCGAAAACCCCGTTTGAGCAATTAGTGAAACTGATGGTCCAATCTGACATGCGCAAAGTGGCTGCCGATGGCGTTGCCGCTCGTGTCAGGATGAATTTGGAGGAATATTTGGAGAAAGGAATCATTAAGTAATGGCAGACCTCGTGTCTGCCCATTGTTGGGACGCAATGTATGCGTCCGTTGATTAGAAACAATGGAAAAAAACAGCAAAATATACGTGGCCGGACATCGCGGCATGGTGGGAAGCGCTATCGTCCGCGAACTGCAACGGCAGGGTTACAACAATCTTGTTGTCAGGACCCACAAGGAATTGGATTTGTGCCGTCAAGACCAAGTAGAAGCATTCTTTTCGAAAGAAAAACCCGAGTATGTGTTTTTGGCGGCGGCCAAAGTGGGTGGCATCATGGCCAACCAAAATGCCTTGGCGGATTTCATGTACGACAACATGATTCTTGAGATGAACGTCATCCATTCGGCATGGAAAAACGGCTGTAAAAAGCTGGAGTTCCTCGGGTCGAGTTGCATTTATCCTCGTATGGCGCCACAGCCCATGCCTGAATCTTGCCTGCTGACTTCTGAATTGGAGAAAACTAACGAGGCGTATGCTTTGGCCAAAATCAGCGGATTGAAGTATTGTGAATATCTTAACATTCAGTATGGTACTGGCTATATCAGTGTAATGCCGACCAATTTATATGGGCCCAACGACAACTATCATCCTGAGCATAGCCATGTGTTGCCCGCATTGATCCGTCGTTTTCACGAGGCCAAAGTAGCCGGTCTGAAGGAGGTGGTTTGCTGGGGAGACGGTTCTCCGCTCAGAGAGTTCCTTTATGTGGACGATTTGGCTAATCTTTGCGTGTTCTTGATGAATCATTACAGTGGCAATGAGACCGTAAATGCCGGAACAGGGAAGGAAATTACTATCAAACAGCTTTCGGAGCTAGTTTCCAGGATTGTCGGTTTCGAAGGAGAGATTAAGTGGGATACCACAAAGCCCAATGGCACACCTCGTAAGCTGCTGGATGTAAGTAAGGTAACCAAGTTGGGTTGGACTTACAAGACAGAATTGGAAGAGGGCATCAAGTTGGCCTATCAGGATTTCTTAAACAACGATATGAGGGCTGAGCGATGAAACTATCCATCATTACCGTAAATCTAAACAATCGAGATGGTCTCCAGAAGACTATCGACAGCGTAGTAGCCCAAACCTTTAAGGACTTTGAGTGGATTGTCATTGACGGAGGTTCCACTGACGGCAGCAAAGAATTGATTGAGCAGTATGCCGAGCATTTTGCCTATTGGGTGAGCGAGCCAGACAAGGGCATTTATAATGCAATGAATAAGGGAATCAAGGTGGCGAGAGGGGAGTATTTGCAGTTTTTGAATAGCGGGGACTGGCTGTGTGATGAAACGGCATTGGAGCGTTGCTTTGCGCACGGGTTTACGGCGGATATTGCTTATGGAGATGTAGTTTTTTGTTACGAAGATAAGAAAGAAGAATTCCATTATCCTAAACAATTGGGCTTTAGGTATTTGTATAAGTTTTCATTGGGGCATAATGCCTCGTTCATTAGAAGGGAAATACTACAAGAAGAATTGTACGATGAGGAGTTGAAAATTGTGTCGGATTGGAAGTTCTTTTTAACGCAAGCTATAAAGAATAAAAGGTTTGAGTATTTGGGAGAAATGGTCAGCTGTTTCGATTCCTATGGGATAAGTTCGAAAAACGAGGATTTGGTGAACCGTGAGCGTGAAATGGTGATTAGGCAACTTGTCCCCCAAAGCATCATCGTGGATTACAAAATGATGGATGAAATGGAAGAGCAGTTGGGACAGGATCGCGTGAAAAAGGTGCTTAAATTCAGCAAGAAGAAAAAGTTGTATCGCAAGATGATTACAGGCTGTTTGAGAATTGTTGATTGGTTGGATAGGAGGATAAGTTGAATATGCACAAAGTTTCCATAATAGTTCCTTGTTACAAACAGGCGGAATTCCTTCCTGAGACTCTTGATTCGGTTCTGTCTCAAACATATCCAAATTGGGAATGTGTTATCGTAAACGATGGGTCGCCTGACAACACGGAAGAAATTGCAAAATTATATTGTGACAAAGATCAGCGTTTTGAATATGTAAGCAAAAAAAACGAGGGTCTTTCTTCCGCAAGGAATACTGGTATTGTAAATTCCAAAGGGGAATTTATTCTTCCTTTGGATGCTGATGATCTTATTTCGCCAACATATTTGGAAAAGTCAGTTGACCATTTCCTCCGTTTTCCGGAAACGAAACTGGTTTATTGCAAAGCTGAAAAATTTGGCAAAGAGAATTGTTATTGGGATTTGCCGCCTTTCAATTATGAGCAGTTCATTTGGAGCAACTGCATCTTTTGCACAGCTATGTTTCGCCGTGCCGACTATGATCAAACTGGTGGCTATAATGAGAATATGGTTCATGGGTTTGAAGACTGGGATTTTTGGCTTTCTTTGTTAAAAAAAGAAGATGCTGTATATAGAATTGATGAGGTGCTGTTCCATTATCGGACCAAAGAAAGTTCTATGATCACTGAATTGACCAAGTTTCATGGTGAAAAAGCCTTGGTGCAGATTTGTAGGAATCACCCAGAAATATACTCGTCGTATTTTGAGAGAGTTGTGGAGTATCATCAAAGATTAGAGAGTATACCGATGCTAAAAAAAGAACTGGAAAGAGTCCGTCACTCATACGCATTGAGATTGGGCAAGTTTTTGTTGAAGCCTTTTTCATGGATAAAAAACAAGGTGTCATGATTTCAATTATTATTTGTTCTCGCAATATTGATATTTCGCCTGAATTGAAGGAAAACATAGCCACAACAATAGGCTGTGAATATGAGTTAATTGTAATTGATAATTCGACTACCAAATACAGCATTTTTCAAGCCTATAATGAGGGCGTATTATGTGCTAAAGGAAGTGTTCTTTGCTTCATGCATGATGACGTGATGTTTTGTACAGAAGATTTAGGGAAAATAGTTGAAATGCACTTTGAGGTGGATGATCATTTGGGTATGATGGGATTTGCGGGTGCGCATTTTATGCCATCGATGCCAATGTATTGGCACGATTCGCCGTTCATTTCTGAAAACAACCTCACCACGCGTAAGGGTCAAACGGAAGAGTGTTTTTCCAGGGAGTTCTTTGGGGACAAGACTTTGGTGGAAGTAGCCGCCGTTGATGGACTTTGTTTTTTTGTCCGTGCAGACTTGTTCAAAAAAATTTCTTTTGATGAAAAAACTTTCACTGGGTTTCACATGTATGATATGGACATTTCATTTCAGGTGCGTGAGGCTGGCTTTAAAGTTTGTGTCTGCAAAGACGTTTTAGTGGAGCATTTTTATGATTTTAATCCATCCCCTAAAGGTCTTGAACTATTTGAAAATAATATGAAGAAATTTTACAAGAAATGGTCATCGTGTTTTCCCCTTGTTATTGGCCTTGAAGGGGTGTCGGATGGGATGATTGTTCAGTTGGACAGTTACGTGAAACGGTTTTTGCAACAGGATGAATCGTTGCAAAATATTAGAAAATCAAAGGCTTATCGTTTAGGTAAGACGATTCTGAAACCGATAAAGATGCTGAAACGATGAAACTCTACAAGCCCCAAGACCTTTGGAACATTGCACTGTTCGTGCTTCAGGATGGTGAGAGTCCGTTTGATTGTGTTTTGCGTGAACCTGACAAGCGTTTCATGTCTCAAAACTTGGTGAGGATGCAATACCACCAAATAACCGGTTATGCTGATCCGTTCTTGTTCGTTCATGAAGGCTGGCTATATCTGTTTTATGAGGAAGAGCGTTTTGAGGCCAAGGCTCCGATTTGTGCCAAGCGGACTAAAGATTTGAAACGTTGGGAAAATTTGGGTGTTGTATTGAGAGAACCATATCATCTGTCGTATCCCAATGTGTTTGAGCACGAAGGATCGATTTATATGATGCCCGAGATGCGTGTGTGTAATGCGGTGATTCTTTATAAAGCCGTGGAATTTCCTTTCCATTGGGAGAAATGTAAAGTGCTTGTTGAAGGGGATAAATATGCTGATAGTTGCGTGCTTTTCCATGAAGGCAAGTGGTATCTGTTCACGACGGCGTGGTATGGTGAGAAAAACGGCCTGCGTATATTCGTTTCCAACGACTTGATAGGAGATTATGTTGAGCATCCCATGTCGCCGCTGACAGATGACATAGCTTTGTCACGCTGTGGAGGCGCGGTGTTTATTAATGAAGGTAAATTGTATCGTCCCACGCAGTATTGCACGAATTATTATGGTGAAGACCTTCATATTTATGAAATAACAAAGCTTAATCAGCTTGAATATGCGGAACGTTTTGTCAAAAAGATGATTGACAAAAAGCGAGTTTGGAACCAAGGAGGAGGACACCATTTTAATACGACGGTTTTCAAAGGGAAGCGCATTGTGGTGATGGATGGTATTGTCAATGATAACTGGCTGAATAACCACACACGTAAGTTTTTCAATTTAGCACATCATTTCTTGAAATGAATCTATTGTATTATTGTGATGAATATCCGCCCGCTCGAAATGGTGGCATTGGAACGGTGGTGAAGTTGGTGGCTGAGGCTATGGCCAATAGAGGGCATCGGGTGATTGTCGCTGGTAAGTATTGGGAGAACCAAGGACGTAAGAGTAAGACTATTGAACAAATTAATGGAGTTACGGTTGTCCGTTGGCATAAAGGAAGCTATCAAACTTTGGGCGTTATGGCTTGCAGCCTCATCCGCAATGGGGAAACGAGGAAAAAAGTCAAGGCACAACGGGTATTTAACCATACTCATCGATTATTGGTGAACCTTATTAAGGAATATCACATTGATTTGGTGGAAATGCCAGATTATGTGGACGATTTTGAGCATAACGAATTTTTAGAGGTTGTTAAATGTGTTTTTCCTGTTCCTTTGCTGATTCGAGTGCATGGTAGTGTGTCGTTTCTGTATTTTCATTTGAATGGAAAGGAAATGAAAACGAAGGTGAGACAGGATAGGGAGCATCTCAATAGGGCGGATGCCGTTTGTGCAGTGAGCGAGTTTTCAGGCCGTTATGTAAAGGACCATTTGTCTCCTGAGAGGGAAGTGGATGTGATTTACAATATGATTGACGACAACATGTTTGAAAACACCAAAAATGTTGAATTCGGGAATCAAACGATTTTGTATTTTGGTAAGATAATTGAGATGAAAGGCGTGTTCAGTTTGATAAAAGCGTTCAATATGGTAGCTGAAAAATATCCTATGGCAAGATTAAAACTAGTTGGAAGTGGTGAAACAGATAAAGCGCAGCAGTTGGTTGATTCTCGGTTTTCCGATAGGGTAGAATTTGTCGGCTTCATGCCTCATGCGGAAATCATTGATGAAATTGACAAGGCCTCGTTTTGTGTTATTCCGTCTTATTTTGAAACATTTTCAATGGCGGCTGTGGAAGTTCAAGCTCGACGTAGAGCATTGGTTTTCACAGAGAGGACTTCTGGAAAAGAGCTTGTTGAGGATGGTGTGGATGGATTGCTTGTGGATCCGGACAATGTGAGTCAGATTGCGGATAAAATGGAGTTGTTGCTTTCAAATGTTGAATTACGTGACAAATTGGCAAAAAGAGGGTTTGAGTCATGTAGAAAGAGATTCTCGTCAGAAATAATCACTCCACAAATGGAAACGTATTATAAGAAAATAATCACAAACTATAGTTGAATAGTGTTTATTACTTTGTTTAGTGTGATGTTGCCGATAGTATCCGTATTAATGCCCGTTTACAATACGGCTCCATATCTCCGTGAGGCCATGGATAGTATGTTGTCGCAAACCTTCGCGGATTTTGAGCTGATTGTGCTTGACGACTGCTCGCCCGATAATGCCGAGGAGATTCTTGACACTTACGATGATCCACATATTGTGCGCTACAAAGGGGAGAAAAATGTTGGCTTGTCCAATGTGCTGAACATTGGCATCGAAATGGCGCGCGGTAAGTATATTGCTCGTATGGATAGCGATGATATTTCGCTGCCTAACCGCTTGCAGGTGCAAGTTGATTATTTGGAAGCCCATCCTGAAATCGACTTAGTTTCAGTTGGGATGCAGTTGTTTGGTGCTAAGGATGAGGTCTGGATTCGGGAACTGAATCCAGAAAAGGTTAAGATTAATGCTTTGTTCCACTCACCAGTGCTTCACGCTTCGAGCGTTTGGCGGAAAGATTCTTTTGAAAAACATGCTTTGCACTTTTGCCAAGAGATGGTTCCCGCAGAGGATTACGACCTTTGGACTCGGGCTTTGCTAAAAGGCTTGAAATTAGTCAATTTGCCTGAGGTATTGTATAAGTACCGTATTCATCCGTCACAGGCAACATTGCAAATTGACAAGACCACAGCCAAAAGCAAAGAGGTGCAGCAGAATTATTTGCGTGCTGCCTTGCCTAACCTTTCTGAAAAAAAACTACAACGGTTCCCAGAAAAACTGTGGCCTGTGTTTTTCGTTAATCTGAAATCGGGTTTCTTTGATAAGAAACTGTTAGCCATGAGATTGTATAAGATTGGTAAGGCAAGGAAACATTGATTCACCATGTTGTTTTCCATCATCATACCGGTTTTCAACGTTGAGAAGTATCTAGGTGCCTGTCTTGATAGCGTCTTTCGACAGTCTTTCCAAGATTGGGAAGCAGTTTGTGTGAACGATGGCTCCACCGATGGTTCGGCTGCCATTTTGGAAGAATATGCCAACAAGGACAAGCGGCTGAAAATCATCACACAGCCCAATGGGGGCCTTTCGGCGGCTCGTAATACGGGAATGAAGGAGGCAAAAGGGGATTATGTCCTTTTTTTGGATAGTGACGATTGGTTGGAACTGGACGCTTTGGAAATCTTGTCGCAAAACTTGGACGGCGAAGATATGCTGTGCTTTTCAGGAAAGCGGTATTTTGAGGATAAAAAGGAATATCACCAGCCAGACTGCATTATTGAGCGTAGTTATTCTTTGGGGATGGATTACTACAACGAGAATGCGCTTCAGTCACGCGATTTCCCTTTTGAGTGCGTGGTATTGAGGGCTTATAAGAGGAGTTTCCTGATGGATAATCGTCTTTGGTTTAAGGAAGGTATCTATCACGAGGATGATTTGTTTACGCCTATTGCTTGTTATTGTTCTCAAAGGGTAAGGCAAATACAGGCTTGCCTTTACGATTACAGGGTTCGAGCCAATAGCATTACCACAACGATTAATGATAAGCGGCTTCGTGATTATATGGAAATTGCCAATACTTTGGCTATGTATTTCATCCCCAAACAGGATTTCGACAAAACCATGGTTTATCGTATCATTACGCACCATTATCAGGTCGTTTTCGTGAATGCGAAGAAGGGAGAAATAAAAGATTTCAAGCGCTTGTGCGACTGGAAATTATATAGGGAAGTCAGCCGTACAAAGCTGAGGCATCGGTGGAATTATTGGAAGAATAGACTCTTTATGTGAGTCGAACCAATTGACGGCAAGTATGATTATTCCAACTAGGAAAGAACTGTATAACATGCTGGGTTGGCGTACGAAGCGCCATCTTTTGGTTATTGAGTCTGACGACTGGGGGACTATACGTATGCCTTCGAAGGAGGTGTATGAAGAATTCATACGTAGAGGAATCCGAGTGGACAGAGATCCATATTGCCGGTATGATAACCTTGCGACGAAGCATGATCTTGAGAACCTTTTCGAAGTGCTTCATTCAGTTAAGGACAAGAATGGGAACCCTGCCGTAATTACGGCAAATACACTAACGGCAAATCCTGTTTTTGACAAAATCCGAGAAAGTGGTTTTACGCAGTACTTTTTTGAGCCTTTTACGGAAACGTTAAAACATTCCGACACACATTCCAATGCGTTTTTGATGTGGCAACAAGGAATGGCTGCAGGCGTGTTCCATCCGCAATGTCACGGCCGTGAGCATTTGTATGTCAAAAAGTGGCTGCAAACGTTGCGCAAGGGTGATGCAGTGACTTGTGCCGCTTTTGATTTGGGTACATGGGGCTTGACACAACAGGTGGATCCGTCGATTCATGAGTATTACATGGGCGCATTCAATTCTTGCGAGGAAAGTGATTTAGGAGACTTTGAAATTATTATTGATGATGCGTTGCGATTGTTTAATGAGATATTTGGCTATGCATCAAAATCTTTCATTGCGACGACTTATGAATGGAGCCCCAAGATAGAGCCATTTTTAGTTCGGAGAGGAGTAAAGTACATTCAGGGTACCTTTCAACAAAAGATACCACGGGATGATGACCAGACTGTTAGAATAACCTATCGCGGCTTCCAAGGCACACGAACTAAAGCGGGTCTGATACGCTTGTTTAGGAATTGCTTTTTTGAACCTTCAACAAAAGAAAATTATGATTGGAAGGGAGACTGCATGAGACGTATCGAAATCGCGTTTAAGTATGGGAAGGCGGCAAATATCTGTTCACATCGGGTCAATTTTATCGGGTCGATTGACGCATCCAATACAGATAGAACGTTACCGGAATTCAGACGCTTGCTACAAGATGTTATTCGTCGTTGGCCAGATGTGGAGTTCGTTACTTCGGATCAATTAGGTGAAATCATTGAAAGTTCAGGACAAAAATTATTGAAAATTTAGGGGCTAAATGAGATTTTCTGTCATTATACCACTTTTCAATAAAGCACCATATGTGGCCAAAGCCATTCAAAGTGTGTTGGCTCAAACCTTCACGGATTATGAGTTAGTTATAGTGGATGATGGGAGTAAGGACAACTCGTTTGATGTTGCTGCAATGGCTGTTGAAGGCCATCTGAATTGCCGCTTGGTTAGGCAGGAGAATGCCGGAGTGAGTACGGCTCGAAACAATGGCGTGGCAGTCTCGCGAGGTGGCTATGTCTGCTTCTTGGATGCAGATGATTGGTGGGACTCTCGTTTTTTGGAAGAGATGTCCAAATTGATTGAGGAATTTCCTGAGGCTGGTATTTATGGGACGGGTTACACGATTGTAAACGAAACTAAACATAAGACCCATGTTGCCAGAATTGGTGTTGAGGAAGGATTTGAAAAGGGTTATATCAACTATTGCCAAGTCTATGCAAAGACGAAGTGTATGCCGCTTACCTCAATATCAGTGGCGATTCCGAAAAAGGTTTTCGAGGAGGTGAAAGGCTTCAAACCGCAGCTGAAGATGGGCGAGGACTTCGACCTTTGGATTCGCATTGCATTGAAATATAAGGTGGTGTTTTTGAACATGCCTTTGGCTTTCTACAATCAAGATGTAGAGATTCAGCATAGGGCCATTGGAAGTTTGCCGCCTCCAGAGACGCAGTTCGCCTTTTGCGCAGATTATCTGAAAAACGATATGGAGCGAGATAGTGATGTGAAGTATATTGTTGAATATGTGCAAATTGTTTGTTTGCGCAGCTATTATTTATCGAAAAAATATCACGATCGAGCAAAGAAAGTTCTGGATGCGATGGATCTTGAATTGCATCTAAAAGAGCCTTATTCTAATTATTTGCAACATCCTTTTTGGATGATGAAATTGTTTTATGGCATGGTTGCCCTGAAAAGTAGAATTAAGTATGGGAGATAAGGTGGTTTTATGTGCTATGGGGATGGATTCCTCAAAGTATGGTGGTATTGAACGTTTTAATGTGGCTTTGTCAAGAAGCCTTTCTGAAAGAGGTTATAAAGGGGTTTTCATTTACGAAACGGCTCCTTCGAGTCAGGATTTTGTGGATGACATTGATGCCGCAAACGGAGAAATTGTTGTGCTGAATTCCAGGAAAAAACCTTTGGAATTTTGCGTGGAATTGGTCAAATTAATTAAAAAATACCGTCCGATTATCGTGCATTCGCATTTTACTAAGGCAAGGTTTTACGTTATTCCTGTTGCATATTTTATGGGGATTCGAAAACTGTTTTTCACCGTGCATGGCAAGATGCCACCAAAAAAGAGCGCAAAACCCTTTACGCGTTTATGGTATGATTGGGCGAGTAAGGTGGCAAAGGTGATAGGCGTGAGTGATGACATAGCTGTTGCATATAAGAGCAATTGGCCCGATGCGGAAGTGAAGAGAATTTATTTGGGAGTGAAACGAATTCAAGGTGAAAGGGGAGAATGTAGGTGCCAGTTGGGAATACCTCAAAATCAATTGGTTTTGCTAAGTGTTTCGAATTTCAATCATATTAAGGGCTTGGATGTTTTGTGCAAAGCTTTGAAGGTTTTGAAGGAAAGAAGGGGATTGAATGAGAATACATGCTTGTATATTGTAGGTCAGCCGACAAAAGATATTGAAGAGTTAAAGATCTTGGTTGAAGAATTAGGGATTCAGAAATATATCCAAATGAAAGGTATTTCAAATCAAGTGCCGTCCTACATGCTGTCGGCTGATATTTACATCCAATCATCAAGAAGCGAGGGACTGCCACTTGCGATCATGGAAGCGACATCGGCAATGCTTCCGGTTGTAGCCACAAAAGTGGGTGGAAATCCCGAAATCGTAAAAGATGGCTATAATGGCATCTTGGTGGATTCGGAAAATGCAGTAATGTTGGCTGACGCCATTGGTAGATTGATTTTGGATAAAGAATTAAGGAAAGAGTATGGGGAAAACAGCTTGAAGGTGTTTTCTGAGGAGTTTTCGATTGACAAAGGAGTGGATCATGTGATTCAATATTATGGAATATGATTTTTTACTAAATTAGCTCTATGATTCCCAAGAAAATACATTATTGCTGGTTTGGTCGTGGTGAAATGCCTCAATTGGCCAAAGATTGCATTGCCACTTGGCACGAATATATGCCAGATTGGGAATACAAGCTTTGGAATGAAGAAAACTTCGATGTAAATATCATACCCTATACCAAAGAGGCATATGAGGCAAAAAAGTATGCTTTTGTAAGCGATTATGTGAGGCTTTTGGCATTATGCAACGAAGGAGGACTGTATCTTGATACGGATGTGAAGGTGTTCAAGTCCTTTGATGACTTATTGTGCCATCGGGCTTTTGCTGGCTTTGAAGGCAGTAAACATGTTCCAGTGGGTACTTGTGTCCTGGCAAGCGAAGCCAATGGGATTTGGGTGAAGGAACAGCTGGATTATTACAAAGACAGGCATTTTATCAATTCTAATGGTTCTTGCGATTTGACCACAAATGTTCAATTCATTTCTTATAAGATGCGAGAGGGCGGGCTCGAACAAAACGGTAAGGAGCAAGTGTACAGGGATTTACATGTTTTTCCAGTAGAATACTTTTGCCCTCGACAAACTACAGGAGAGTATTTCCGGACGGAAAACACTTATTGTGATCATCTTGGATTAGGATCATGGGCGGAACGTAGAAGTGGTTGGAAGAACAAGTTGGCTAGGATAGTTGGGCCAAAGACGATGGCCCGTTTCATTAAACTGAAAAGAAAACTATTTGGATAAATGATATCTTTTTTCCCAAAAATCATAGCAAATAAGGGGCTGATTCTGTATTTCATCTGTCTGGTGTTGGTGAGTGTAGCTTTTATGAGTTATGCTATGGGCGCCGTATGGATAGTCCTGGGCATTGTTGAAGTTACGTTGTTTTTTGTTGTTTCTCCAGATTTAATAAAGAAATGGGGAAGATGCTCACCTAAAATGTTTGTTAAGAATATCTTTTGGATTGCGTTGCTTTTACGTATTATATGGGTGCTTTTCTCATATTATTTTTATATGGAAAATACGGGAGGTCCTTTTGAATACAATGCTGCTGATTCAATTGCTTATCATTTAGATGCAAAGTGGTTATCTGAGAATCCATGGAAAGAAACCTGGTTTTATTTGTTTGCAAACCGATCAAATTATTCGGATTCGGGATATTGTTTGTATCTGTCTATAGTCTATAGAATAGTTGGGCCTAGTGTTTTTTTGGCACGGTTATTAAAAGCTGTCTTTGGATCAATTACTTGTGTCTTGATATATAAATTGGCAGCAAGGAGTGTTGGTGAAAAAACCGGTAGAATGGCGGCTGTTTTTGCCATGTTGATGCCTAATTTGATTATTTATTGCGGACTTCATCTGAAGGAAATAGAAATGTTGTTGTTGATGGTATTGTTTTTGGAACGTTCTGATTTTTTGCTCAGAAGCCGGAAAATAACTTTATGGAATGCAGTAGTTCCTATGCTAATTGCTGGATATCTTTTCCTTTTTAGAACTGTGGCTGGAGTGGTGGCACTATTCTCATTGATTACTGCTATTGTTTTCAGTCCTAATAATATGGTGCGAAAAGGAAGACGAGTAGCGTTGGCAGTTTGGGTGGCATTAGGTGTCTCAGTGCTGGCAGGTGGTGTTATCATGAACGAAGTGGAGGAACTGTGGATGAATAGAAACACAAACCAAGATGCAAGAAGGACGAGTCAGACTCTTCGTGGAAATCAATGGGCGAAATACGCTACGGGTTCGGTGATGGCTCCCATGATGTTTGTTCTGCCATTTTCCACCATGGTGGATACGGACCAGGAGAATCAAATGATTATGCATGGTGGTAACTTTGTTCGAAATTTCATGGGCATTTTTGTGCTTATTTCATTTTATGTTGCTTTGATTGAGAAAAAGAACTGGAGGGATTTCGCATTAATAGGATCTTTTGCCATAAGTTATTTGGGTATTATTGCCATGAGCGGCTTTGCCAATGCGGAGCGTTTCTTGTTGCCGGGTTTGCCATGCCTCATTATTTTTTGGGCGTATGGAATCTCTAATTTAAATGTAAAAAATTATAGATTTGTTAAATTGTGGTATCTTGTTGTTCCTGTAATGGAAATTGCATGGGCCTATTTTAAGATTGGAAGTCGCGGACTATTGTAAACAAAAAGAACAGGGAATGAAAAGAATTCTATATATAGCTAATTTTACACCGGGGCGAGGTGGAATTAGCGGACAAGTGGAATGCTTGGTGCGTAATTTGTCTCAAGAAGATCGGTTTTCTGTTGATGTTTTCTCGACTACTGGTGGCTTGTTAAGGCGCGTTCTATGTTTTTTTGCTCTTTTAAGAAGGGCGAGGAGATATGATGTTCTTCATATTCATGGCTGTTCATACAGAGGCTTTCTTCCTGTTATCTATGGTGTTATTGTTGGAAAAATATGGGGACAACGGATAATGGTTACATATCATGGTGGTGGTGCTCAAGCTTTCTTCTCCCAACATCCGAGATGGGTAAGGTTTTGGTTGATGAAAGCAGATAAAAGGGTTGTGCTGTCGGGTTTTTTGAAAACTGTATTTGACAAGTATGAGATGCCTTCTGTAGTTATTCCCAATATTGTAGATTTGAGGAATGATGTATATACAGAAAAAGAAAAGATACTTCCTAAGTTCATTAGTGTACGTCATTTGAGGGAATTGTACAATATTCCTTGCATTTTAAAAGCGTTTGGACTCGTTCAGCAAAGGTTCCCTGAATCCGAACTGGTTCTTTTGGGTGATGGCGACAGGAGAAAAGAACTGGAATCTTATGTTGCCGAGCATGATTTGAGAAATGTGCGTTTTATGGGCCAAGTTCCCAATGAAATAATTGGTGAATATCTTCAAAAGAGTGATATCATGCTTTCAGCGCCAAAAGAGGATAATATGCCGGTGTCTCTGTTGGAGGCCTTCTCCGCAGGTCTGTTGGTCATTTCCAGCAACGTAGGTGGTGTGCCCTATATTTTGGAACACGGTCGCACTGGTTTGCTTTTTGAATCGGATAATGATTCTGATCTGGCCAAACAAATGTTTTGGGCGTTGTCACATCAGAGCGAAAGCTTGCAAATGATTCGTAACGCAAAGGAAGATGTGCAGAAATACTCAATAGATAACATTAGAGAACAAATTGTTGCATTGTATGAGTGAATTTGGAGAAAGCATCCGATTGAAATGCATTTTGCCTATGGCTGAAAAAGTCATGGGTACTTGTGCTACTTATTGGTATAAACAAATTATAAAAATGAGCCAATGGCCTAAAGAAGAGATGCTAAATTGGCAAAATCAGCAATTGCAGAAGTTTGTTCAACATGCTTACGATCATACGGTTTATTATAGAAGATTGTTTGATTCATTAAATATAAAGCCATCGGACATTACAAAAGCAGCAGATTTGAAATTGTTGCCAGTAATCACGAAAGACATTGTCCGTAATTGTTATTCTGAAATTGTTCCAGATGATATAGATAGAATCCCACATCGTAGAGATCGGACCGGAGGGACAACGGGTGAGCCAATGGACTATCTGACAGATGAAAATGTATGGGGCTATGTAACAGCCTCAAAAATCTATTCATGGCGTAAAATGGGATATCGGTATGGGGATAAGTTTGCTGCTTTGGGAAGTGCTTCTTTGTTTGGTAAAAAACTATCTTTAAAACGAAGAATATATGATTGGATTCGACAGGAAAAGGGGATGAATAGTATGAATATGTCGGATGAATTGTGTATGACGTATTTGGATAGGATGCGAAAAGAAGGAATTCATTATTTATATGGCTATGCATCGTCAGTCTACTTGTTAGCCAAATATGCAAATGACAATAACGTTGATACTTCTTTTGTGAAAGGGGTTTTTACAACATCAGAGAATCTGACAGAGCAATATAGGACAGTAATAGAGTCGGCCTTTCATTGTCGAGTGATGGATTGTTATGGTTCTAGAGATGCAGGAATTACTGCGTTTGAGATTTGCCCTGGTAAGTACTATGTAAGCTATGATGTTATACCTGAAATTGTTGATGAATTTGGTAATGGGGGAGGAACCTTGTTGTCAACATGCTTTTTGAATAATGCATTTCCTTTGATACGTTATGATTTTGGGGATAGCGCGCGATTAAGCTTTTCAGATGAGAGATATAATGGCGCTGTTTTGACCAAGATTTATGGTCGGACCTCGGATGTGATTAGATTGGACAATGGTCATGTGCTCACTTCTCCTGGATATACAATTCTGATGAATAAGTTTGATGTTGTGGCATATAGCATTCAGAGAATTAGTGGAAATATGGTCAAGATACAAATACAACCGGTCGTTGATAAATGGAACGGAGAACAGGAAGAATTGTTGAAAAAAGAGATGTGTGGGTTTCTTGGTGAAGGATGTTCTTTAAATTTAGAATATGTCAATGAGTTCGAGCCGTTAAAAAATGGGAAACGACGTTTTTTTTATAACAAATAGCAACACTTATGTCGATAGTAAAGCATCGTAGTATTGGTTCAATAATAAAAGGAATTTGGACTCATTCATTATCATTATTGACAATGTTTTCTTTTCCGTATCAGGTTACTGTTTTCTTGCATCGTTTGCGAGGTGTTAAGATAGGGAAACAATCTCATGTGGCTCGCGGTGTTATTTTGGACGAAAGGAATCCTGAGCTGATTGAAATTGGGAAAGGGGTGGCTGTCACATCGGGGGTCATGATTCTCTGTCACCAGAGAGACTTATCGGAATATAAACCGGGGATGTATGCTATGCATTGCCCTTTTAAGGAGGGAAAGGTCGTGGTGAAAGATGGTGCTCATCTTGGCATTGGGAGTATCATCATGCCTGGTGTTACCATTGGTGAAGGAGCCGTGATCGGAGCTGGATCGGTTGTGACAAAAGATATTCCGCCTTATTGTGTGGCCGTTGGAGCTCCTGCAAAAGTGATTAGGTATTTTGTTGATAATCAAGAAGAATAAAAATGCGTTTCATTTTTGAGTTAAATCATCCCAAGCATTATTATCAGTTCAAGTATGTAATGCAGTTGTTGAAGGATCACGGCCATGAGATTTTGGTTCTAGCGCGTGACAAGGACGTGTTGCTGGATGTTCTTGAAGAAGAGCATGTCCCTTATGAGATTTTTGGACTCCATAGAAAAAAGTTGTCAGGGAAGATTTTCGGCACATTTTCAATTCTAAGGAATTATAAGAGAATTGTGAAACGGTTCAACCCAGACGTGGTTGTATCCAAGGCATCGTATTACGGTTGCCGTTGCGCCAAAAAGTTTGGCTGCAAGTCAGTCATTTTCCCAGATTCAGAAATTGTAAAGTTAACCAATAAGCATGTGGTCCCACTTGCCTCCGTCATTGTCACCCCTGAAACATTTGGCTTGGATTACGGGGAGAAGCATATTCGTGTCAAAGGTTTGTTTGAGGATTGCTATTTGGCTCCGACTGTGTATACACCTGATTCGGGAGTTGTCAGTCAATATGGTCTTGTAAAGCCATACGCAGTATTTCGTTTTGTGGGTTGGTTTGCCAACCATGACGTGAATAATAATGGCTTTACTCTTGAGGAAAAGAAGAGTCTTATTCAGGCGGTTGTGCCATATATGCATGTCTATTTATCTTCGGAGAATGAGATGCCAGCAGAGTTGGCACAATATAAGTTGCCCACTCCTGCTTCAATCATACACAGTGTTTTGTCTGAAGCGGAATTGTATTTGGGAGATTCTCAAACAATGGCGACAGAGGCGGCACTTCTTGGGGTTCCAGCAATTCGATCCAATTCGTTTGTGGGAGAAAACGACATGACCAACTTTAAGGTGTTGGAAAACAAGTACGGGTTGCTTCGTAATGTGAGAAATTATGAAGACGTGCTTGCCTTGGTGACCGACTATGCGAGTCATTCAAGAAAACAAGAATGGATGGAAAAACGGCAAGCCTATTATCAACATGTAGGGGATCCTAACAGATCAATCGTGGATATTCTGGAAAAAATCAATTAAGTCAAGATGGCTAAGGAGAGGATCTGTTTGATTACCAACGATGTGGAAACCACGTCGATTTTGAACCACAAATTGCGTGACAAGACGGGTGAATATGTGCTGAACCAAGGTATGCCACGTCTGCTCGACTTGTATGACAGATTTGGCGTGAAAGCCACCTTTTTTTATACAGGTCACATTGCACAGCTCTATCCTGAAGTGGTTAGAATGGCATACGAACGTGGGCATGAAGTGGGGTCGCATGGCTTGACTCATGAAGTGAATCAAGCTTTTGATGTACTTTCTCCGGATCAGCAGCTGGACCATTTGCGTCAATCCAAAAAGATTCTTGAAGATATCGTAGGGGAGGAGGTGGTCTCGTTTCGAGCTCCCGCCGCGCGTGTGGACGAGAATTTCCCGGCAATCATGAAGGAAGCGGGATTTAAGGTGGATAGTTCGGTGTCGTCGCAACGACTGGATATGATGTTTTCTTTTGGCGCATTGAAAAAGTTGCATTGGATTACGGCTCCGAGGAAAGCATATTTCGTTAAAGAGAACAATATTTTCAAAAAGGGAAATTTCGAGATTTTGGAAGTGCCAATTTCAGCCTTGGGGTTTCCTTATATTGGCACTTTCATGCGGATCGCTCCGTGGTTGAACCGGATGACCCGTTGGATGTTGTTTTGGGAGACACGATGCAATGGCAGGCAATTCGTTTTCTTAACCCACCCGAACGAGTTTATTAATGAGGATCTAGAGGGAGGCAAGATTGAACGGAGAGCCAGCAATTACTTCTCCTATTTGATGGGTGATGTGTTGCGTCATAAGCTGAAGGTGAAGAATTTGGGAGAAAAAGCGCTTCCAATCTATGAGCGCGAATTGGTTTTCTTCCAAAGAAAAGAGTTTGAATTCATTACATGTAAGGATTTGTATCACAGAAAAATCAGGTAAATATGCCCGCAAAAGAAGTTTTGCAATTCTATGGTTTAGACAGCTTTTTTGGCAGGATTTGGTATGCTTTCAAGTTTTTGTGGAGGTTTTTCCTCGACAAGTTGATTTTCATTACGCCCGTGAAGTCATGGCGCACTGTCATGCAGCGATGGAGGGGTGTGAAAATCGGCAAAGGGGTTTATATCGGCCACGAGGTCATCTTTGACCGTGTTTTCACTGACCAAATCAGCATCGGCGACTATTCTTCTATTGGCGACCGGGCCATTATCACAGCCCATGCCAACATTCCCTCCGACACTAAGCTGAAAAAAATCTATCCACGAACCATCAAGAAAACCGTCATTGGTAAGGGGGTGTGGATTATGCCCAATGTGACTATCATCCCTGGTGTGACCATTGGTGATGAAGCGGTGATAGCCACAGGTTCGGTTGTTACGAAAGACGTGCCTCCACGCACTCTAATGGCTGGCGTTCCGGCAAAAGTGGTCAAAGACTTGAATCCGCTTCTCGAACCATACGATCAGGAATAACCGATGCGCGATTTTACACAGAAAACCTACCGGTTGTTGCTAGATGCTTTTCTTCAGAGTGGCTACTGTTTTCAGACCTTTGAGGAATTCATGGAACGTTCTGCTGAAAGCAAGGTCGTCATTATGCGCCATGATGTGGATGAAAAGCCCTATAATGCTTTGAAAATGGCAAGGTTGGAGCGTGAGTTGGGTGTCAGGGCTACATATTTCTTCCGCATTGTCAAGCAGAGCAATGTCCCGGAAGTAATTCGGAACATTGCCGCTTTGGGACACGAAATCGGCTACCATTACGAGGATTTGGCTACAGCGGATGGTGATATGGACAAGGCGCTCAAGTCGTTTGAGAAAAATTTGGCCTATTTCCGTGAGTATTATCCGGTTAGGTCGGTGTGTATGCATGGTAGCTCGACGTCGAAATATGACAATCGGTTGTTGTGGGAAGCATGTCAACTCTCTGATTTCGGGCTGGTTGGAGAGCCTTATCTTTCGGTGGATTTCAACAAGGTATTTTACCTTACTGATACTGGTTACGCTTGGGATGGAGGTAAGTTTGCTACACGCGATATCGTTGTGAACGATTTCGGTTTGAAGTTCCATACTACGCAGCAGATTGTGGCCTGTGTTGAAGAAGGGCATTTCCCCACAAAAGCCATGATTCTTGCTCATACCTTGTGGACGGATAGTTTTATGCAATGGGAAGCACTCCATTTGCGAGAGTTCTTTAGGAATAATATAAAATTGTTGGCAAAAAACAACCAAGGTGTGGCAAAAATGTATAAGAAAATGGTCGATATGTATTGGAAAAAAGTGTAATTTTGCAAACTAAACCGTATTATAGAACAACTATGAATAAAAAGCGTTTCTTTTGGATTTTGATGCTGGCTGTCATGGCCGTTGGGAGCACTTCTTGTGTCACCTCGAAGAAAGTGCGTTATTTGCAGGATTTGCCTAAAGATGGCCTGCCAATCAATGATGCTTTTGAAGTAACAGTTAGCCCATACGACGAGTTGACTATTAGTGTGTTGACTAATGGAAGTGAGGACGAGTTGCTTAAGCCTTTCGCCATGGAGAAAGAATATCTTGTGGACGGCTACGGCAATATTCAGTTTCCCGTGTTAGGCGAGCTTCATGTGGCTGGACTGACCCGTTTACAGCTTCAAGACACTATCTGCAACCATCTCATTACCGGCGGGCATTTGGGCAAGCCGATGGTAGTGGCGCGTTTTAAGAATTTTAGGGTTTTCATGCTGTCAACGGAGGGCGGAAAGGTGATTAATGTCAATAACGAGCGTTGTACTTTCCTTGAGGCTTTGTCTATTGCTGGAGGACTGAGTCTCCACACCCGTCGGGACCGAATCGGCGTGATGCGCGAAGTGAACGGGAAGATGGTAATCCATTACCTTGACCCGCGCTCAACGGCCATCTTTGATGACGAGTTTTTCTTGTTACAGCAAAACGATATCATCTTCACCGAGGAGACGGCCTTCCGATTCCTCAGGGAGAATCTCTCCGACTTGACTATTGTGCTGTCATCAATTACCTCATTGGCCTCTTTGTTGATGCTCTACCTTACAATTAGAAATCTTACTAAATAAATAGAAAAAATGGCGACCAATAGCAATTTGAATACAAACGCCACTGAATCTTTGCCTTTTGCTGAAGAGGATGTGAATAGTGGATTTAAGTTTAAGGATTTAGTTTTTATTGTGCTGCGCAACTTGCATTGGTTTATCCTCTGCATGGCAATTGGGGGCGTCATTTCCTATTATAATGTGAGGGGCAAGGAGCGGCAATATGCCAGTCAGTCGACACTAATGATTAAAACGTTGGCTAGTAGTGGCTCTGAGTCCATGCGCGGGTCGTCGACCATTAGCATGATTACCGGCCCAAGTCTTATGGTCAGTACCATCAACAATGAGATGATGGTGTTGACATCGCAGGCCAACATGGAGAATATGGTGCGACGACTGAACTTGAATGTTATGTATTCCTATTCTACAGCAGTCGCGAAACGCAATACTGATTTGTATAAGGCCAGCCCGATTGACGTTGCCTTTGTCGATTTGGATGAACAGGCATCGGCATCGTTTGTGGCGGAGGTTCAGGATGAAAGTCATGTGCTCATCAGTGGGATGGGCCAAGACATTCCTTCGATGAAAGTCACGGTGAACGACACTTTGGTGCTTCCTTTTGGCCGTGTGGTGATTACTCCCACGTGGCGTTATATTGACTTCAAGGGGAAAGAAATCCTTGTAAGGCATATTCCCGTTTATGCGGTGGCAAGTTCCTATCGCGGACGCATTGCTGTAGCTAGAGTTGATGAAAAGAACTCCATCTTGAGACTTTCATTGCGTGACACCTCGCCCTTGCGCGCTGCTGATGTACTGAATACTTTGATGGATGTGTATAACGAGGAGTCTGTCGAGGATCAGAAGCGTATTCTCAGCTATACCGTTGATTTTATCAATAAACGTATTGACATATTGATGAATGACATCCATGATTATGATAAGGTTTCGGTCAGTTTCAAGCAGACTCATAATATTATCGACACGAAAAGCTTCGGCCAGACTTACATGTCGACGAGCCTTTCGTCGAGTGAGGAGGAGAAACGGCTGAGTGCTCAAGTGGGTATGATTCGCTATTTGCTGAATTTCGTCGAGACCAATGATGACCAGCTGATTCCTGTGGGACTTGTTACGCTGTCTGCCGATGCCACAGCGGCCATCCAAAAATATAATGAGAACGTGATTAGGCTCGAAGAGTATAGGGCGGCGGGAACTGTAAACAATCCTGTGGTGCAGGATCTCATGGAAGGTCAACTCAGTTTGAAAGCCAATATTATCACTTTGTTGGAGAACAACTTGATTCCGATTCAGGAACGTATTGCAGTGGCCAATCGTGAGAAAAACATGGCCAATTCTCAGATTAAGAACGTCCCTAAGGTGCAGCTTGACATGGATTCTGTGCAGCGAATGAAGGGCATCAAAGAAAGCCTTTATTTGCAGCTTTTGAGCAAGAGAGAGGAATTGCTGATCACAAGTCCTCAACTTGAAGCCTCTGCCAAGGTGATTGATTATGCTTATCCCAATTATTCTCCCGTGGCTCCCGACGAAAAGAAATCCACCATGATGGGTATCCTTATTGGCCTTGCCATACCGATTGCCATCATGTTGCTTTACAGACTGATGGATACTACCATTCATGATAGGGTGGACGTACAGAAAGGCTCGCAGGCTCCCTTCCTCGGCGATGTTCCTTTCCAGCGTGATTTGAAGAGTCATGCCATTGTGGTGCGTAACAACGGACGAGACTCAATTTCAGAGTCGTTCCGATTGATACGGTCCAATTTGGAATACATGAAAGATAGGAAAGAAGGCGCGCACGTAATCATGTTCACTTCGTTCATGGTTTCGTCGGGAAAGACTTTCGTGTCAACTAATTTAGCTACCAGTTTTGCCCTTGCATCAAGGAAGGTGGTGCTGGTCGACCTCGACATCCGTAAGGGTACCTTGTTCAAGGTTTTCGATACGAATGTCAGGGCAGGCGTGTCAAATTACCTTTCGGGCAAGACCGACGATTTGGAAGACATTATCCACACTGACGTCGTGGTGCCCAATTTGGATATTATTTTCTCCGGTCCCGTACCACCCAATCCTGCTGAGTTGCTGATGAGCACTCGTTTGGATGACCTGATTGCAGAGCTGAGGAAACGGTATGAGTATATTTTCCTCGACAATGTACCCGTGGGCATGGTGGCCGACTCAGCCATTGTGAAGCGCGTTGCCGACACTACTATAATGGTGCTTAGGGCAGGCAAGACCGACAAACGCCTGCTGTTCGACGTAGACAAGTTCTACAAGGACGGCGTTTTCCCGAACCTCTGCCTTGTGCTCAACTCCGTCAACAAGAAGAAACGCGGATATGGCTATGGTTACGGCTATGGTTACGGCTATGGATACGGTTATGGCTATGGCTATGGATACGGTTACGGCTATGGGTATGGCTATGGATACGGTTATGGAAATGATGAAGAAGAGAAGAAGAAAAAGAAAAAGTTTAGGCTTTTCCGCAAGCATCATCACCACCATCATAAGCATTCCCATAAGAATGCTGAGAAGCAAGAGAATCAAGACTAAAAGCTGAGTTTTCCTATGTTTGGACTTCATCATAAACTGCCGAATACCTTTTTCCAAGGTGCCTGCGATGTGCATTGTCACCTGCTCCCGGGTGTTGATGACGGCTTTGGCACTTTGGAGCAGTCGCTCAGTGCGTTACAGGCCATGGAAGCGCGGGGTGTTGAGGGCATGATGCTCACGCCGCATTTCATGAAGGAGTATCCAGAAAACAACAGAACGAATATCATGGCCAAGTTTGAGGCTTTCAAGGCTGAGGCGGCAAAGGTGAGCAAAATCAAGTTGAAGCTGGCCGCGGAGTATATGCTCGATGCCAAGTTTTTGGAGCATTTCAGGCAGGGCTTTCTTACGCTTGAGGAGACGAGCTCAGAAGTGCTTTGCGAGACCTCTTACATGATGTATGAGCAGAACGCCTCGGAGATGATTTACGAAATCATGCTGGAGGGCTTTCAGCCGGTCATCGCGCATCCCGAGCGGTATGAGTATGCCACGAAAGGCCAATATTTCAAGTGGCGTGACAAACGCTATAAGTTTCAGCTCAATCTGCTTTCGTTGGCGGGGGCATACGGCAAGCCAGCAGCGGTCAAGGCGCATTTCCTTTTGGGAGAGGACTTCTACGACTATGTCGGTACCGACATGCACCGTTTGGAGCATTTCGAACGCCATTTGGAGGCCATTCGCCTGAGCCGCAAGGACATGGACCGATTGGAAAGGCTGATGGAAAACAATAAGAAGCTGTTCCGTTGACAGTCAGTGGCTTACGAGCAAAAATAAAGCAATCCCGATGAGGAACTCTCGTCGGGATTGCTTCGTTTTAGGACTGCTCAAAACGTGTAGCCGATGGAGAAGTAGAGACCAAAGGCTTTGGTGATGCTTGACCATTGACCTGTCAACGAGATGGGTCCGAGCAGGCTGTTGTAAGAATATTTCAGACCTGCGCCGTGAGAGATGTCCACGCCAAAACTGACGTTGTTGTAAAACTCAAACAAGGCGTTGTACATTGCAGTGACATAGTGCTTTCCGAAGATGTTATAGCGAATGTCGCAGCGAAGGATAGTACTGTAGTCCATGACGGTACGTAAACCGGTAAAGCCGATGAAAGGCATTTGTTGCTCGAAATGACGACCTTCGATTTCGCCTCCAATTTGGTTCCATGTGTTGAAATTATTGCCTGCATTGAATAAAAATCGTCCGTAAATCTGAGGAATGAAGGTGAGTCTTCCACCGCCGGGCGTGAGGTAGGAGCTAAAGTCGTAGCTGAGGTCGAACGGTAACTTTTCTTTAGTTCCTGGATTGATGAAGAGTTGGCTTGACAGGTGTGCTTTTATGCCGGATTTGGCAAAATAGGAGTTGTCCAAATTGTCATATTTGACATTGGCATACGGCGTAATTAGTCGATTAGCCTTGAAAAACAAGGTGTCGATAATGTTGTCATCTTCTATGGAAATCTTGTCGAACTTAGTGGAAACGTATGAAGCTCCCATTGTTGCACTGAGGTTGAGCAAGTGGAATTGAGAGATGTCAGCGCTTATTTTGTGTTGATGGTAGCGCAGGTTGATTTTGTCGATAATGGCCATAATGTAGGAGAAGTGCTCATCGCGGTAGTCGTAGGCCACGTTGAAATTGGCCAATGACGAGCGTGAGTAAGTGTAAGTGGCGTTGATTCTCGGGTTGTAGCTGAGCTTGGCGGAGAGGTTCACCTTCGAGCCGTTGAACTTTTTCTCATTCAGGCCGAAATTTAACAGTAGCGCGGCGCCTTCCTCTGTGTCGTAACGGATTCCTAAACCCAAGACGTGGGGTTTGGCGGGCTGCATGTTGATGGTCAGACCGTAGGCTTCGGAGAGTTGGCCTTCGTTGTTGGCATGAAGTGAGTCACTTTCCTTGATGGAGTAAGTGATTTCATCGAAACAACCGGTGCCGCGATAGATGTTGATGGTTTGCTCGATGTCACTCTCCACATACTTGTTCCCAAGCTTGAGTTTTCCTTTGCGAACCAGCCATCGGCTTTGGTTATCGGGCACACCTGTGATTTTGATGGAAGTGAGCATCACAGAATCGGTGGCCAAGTTTTTTGCCTTCGGCGCATGGAGCTCTTTCTTGAGGGGCTTCGAAGATGCCTTGCCAAGGGCGTCCTTGATGGCTTGGAATTGGTCTTGGTATTGGGCGGCCATCTTGTAGCCGCGTCCCACAAGGGTGTCGATGGCATCAGGTGTGAAGCTGAGCATTCCGAATCCGCTGACATCGGGGACGATGTGGATGTTGCACATCTCGCGGTTTTCCTTGCGTTTGGAGCTGGTGCTGTTGGTGACCAACCTGCCCAGCACCTGCGGCAAGGATTTCAGCTCCTCAGGGGTGATTTGTTTGTTGGCCGTGACTTCCACGCCGATGATGATGTCGGCGCCCATGTCGCGGAGCACATCGGCGGGGAAGTTGTTCACCAAGCCGCCGTCAACGAGGATTTTGTCACCTACTTTAACTGGCGCGAATACACCTGGGATGGCCATGCTGGCTCGCATTGCGGTGGGCATGACTCCGCTGCGGAGCACGACTTCTTCGCCTGTCACCAAATCGGTGGCCACGCAAGCGAATGGAATGGGCATGTTGTTGAAATCCATGTCCTCCTGATAACCTACGCACAGATCGTTGAAAAGGTTGACCAATGAGCTGTTGTTCACGTATGCGCTTGGAAGTTGGTCGATGAGTTTCGAGTCGGGGTTTCTGTCGAAGAGGCTTTCCAGCCCGAAAGGTATGTTGATTATTGTGGTACTGTTGCGTTCCTTCATTTCTTCCGACATCACCCTGCGGTCGATCTTGTTGCCGATGTAGGCACCCCAGTCAACATGGGAAATGAGGATGGTCAGTTCGTCGGGCGAATAACCCATGGCGTACAGTCCGCCGATGATGGAACCCATGCTGGTGCCAGCCACGTAATCGATGGGGATGCCCATCTCTTCGATGTATTTCAGCACGCCGATGTGAGACGCACCCTTGGCGCCGCCGCCACCGAGCACCACACCGACCTTAGGCCGCGGCGCATTCAATTGAACGTTCTTCTTGTCGCTTTGGGCTTGCGCCGAAATGAAGCAACAGCATAAAAGGAGGGGAAGAAAAATACGTTTCATTTAGATTGTTTGTTTGGGTTAATGTAAGGCAGCTCTACCAAAAATGTGTTATTTCAGTCCGCGGGCTTTCAGATATGGCTCATAGTCAGGGTCTTGACCGCGGAACTTGCGATATTGCACCATGCCTTCGTCGTTGCCGCATTCTTGCAGGCAGTTCTTGCGGAACGAGGCGGCCAACTCGGGATTGAAGAGGTCGCCGGAGGTCTTGAAGTAGTTGAAGGCATCCTTGTCTAAAACCTCAGCCCAGGTGTAGGCATAGTAGCCTGCGCTGTAGCCACCGCTGAAGATGTGGCTGAAGTTAGTCGAACGGTAACGGGGCAGGATTTCCGGCATCAGGCCAATAGCGTCCATCTGCTGTTTCTCGAAGGCATCCACGTCGATGTCTTGTGCCTCGGTCAGCTCGTGGTATTTCATATCCAAAATGGAGGCCGCGATGAGTTCTGTGGTCATGAAGCCTTGGTTGAACAATGCGCTGTTCTCAATCTTGTTGATGAGGCTGTCGGGCATGACTTCGCCGGTCTTGTAATGCTTGGCATACATGCGGATGACCTCAGGCTCGGCGACCCAGTTTTCCATGATTTGCGAAGGCAGCTCCACATAGTCGTGGGGCACGCTGCCGCAGGTGCGGTCGTATAGGCCGTCGGAGAAGAAGGCGTGTAGCGAGTGGCCGAACTCGTGCCACATCGTCTCGGTTTCGTCCCAAGTGAGTAGGGCAGGGGTGTCGCCCGAGGCAGGGGTGAAGTTCATCACCAACGAGACGACGGGATAGATTTTTTTTCCGTTAATGTCGTGACCGCTCTCACGGAAACTGGTGCACCAAGCGCCGCCGCTCTTCGATTCGCGCGGATAGTAGTCCATGTAGAGGATGCCGAGGAAGTCACCGTTGGCTTCCTTCACCTCGTAGGTCTCCACGCCGGGATAATAGATGGGTAGTGTCTCGTTCTTTGTGAAGGTGACGCCATAGAGCTTGTTGGCGGCCTCAAACATGCCGTTGCGGACGTTGTCGACGGTCAGATAGGGCTTGATGTAATTCTCGTCGAAGTCGTATTTGGCCTTGCGGAGCTTCTCGGCGTAATACCACCAATCCCAGCCTTCAAGCTTGATATTGGCGCCTTCTGCATCGGCAATGGCTTGCATCTCAGCAAGTTCCTTCTTGGCTAAGTTTTGGGCCGGATTGAAGATGTTGATGAGAAATTCATCCACGGTGGGCGCGTCCTTGGCCATGTTGACGGCCAAAACATAGTTGGCGAAGTTGTCGTAACCCATCAGTTGGGCCTTCTGCACGCGCAGCTTGCACATCTCGTTGATGAGGGCCTTGTTGTCGTATTCGTTGCCGTTGTCGCCACGGCTGTAGTAGGCCTTGTACATCTTTTCGCGCAGGTCGCGGTTGTCGGCAAATTGCAGGAAGGGGATGAGACTGGGCTTCGAGAGCGTAAACACCCACTTGCCTTCCATGCCTTCGTTTTTGGCTTGCTCGGCGGCAGCATCGATGCTGGTTTGCGGCAGGCCGGCGAGGTCGGCTTCATTGTCGATGACAAGCTTGAAGTTGCTGTTTTCTTTCAGTAGGTTGTTGCCGTATTGCAGGCTCAGGGTCGAGAGTTGCTCGTTGATTTGGCTCAATTCAGCTTGTTTGTCGGCAGGCAGACTGGCGCCACTGCGTTCGAAATCCTGATGATATTTCTCCACCACGCGGATTTGCTGGTCGTCCAAGCCCATCTCGTTTCGGTGCTGATACACATAGTCGATACGCTCGAAGAGCTTAGGGTTCATCATGATGGCATCGCTGTGCTTCGAGAGCATGGGTAGCACCTGCTCGGCGATGGCAATCATCTCGTCGTTGGTGAGGCATTCGTTGAGGTTGAAGAACACGTTGCTGACGCGGTCGAGAATCTCGCCCGACTTGTCGAAAGGCAGGATGGTGTTTTGGAACGTGGGCGTCTCCTCGTTGTTGACAATTTTTTCGATTTCAGCTTGCTGTTCGGCAATGCCAGCCTCAAAAGCAGGCATATAATGCTCGTTTTTGATTTGGTCGAATGGCGGCACCTGGAAAGGTGTCGTGTATTCGGTGAGGAATGGATTGGCGTCAACTTTCTCCGTTGACTTTTCCGACTTGTTGGTGCATGATGCTAACGTAATGATACTCAATGCAATCACTTGAATAATTTTTTTTGACATGATATTATGATTTGATTTTTTTTTCGACCTGCAAATATAAAAAAACTATGTTTTTGTATTTGCTTAATTAAAAACATTATTTTTGTACTCTGTAAAAAACAAGGCAAAATTAATATGAGTTACATTTCCTGGGACAAGAAAAAACTGGTCAATCTGGAGTTTACGCTCAACCGTGAAGTGTTGCGTTCCAATGCGTTAGGCGCATTCCTCGCCACCACGGTGATTGGCTGCAATACGCGAAAATATCACGGCTTGCTGGTGGTGCCGCAACCCCAACTCGACAATAACAACCATGTTTTGCTGTCGAGCCTGGACGAGACCATTATTGAGAACAAGGAGGAATTCCACCTCGGCGTGCACATGTACCCCGACGGCATCTTTGCGCCGCGCGGCCACAAGTACCTCCGCGATTTCACCGCTGACCCCATGCCGAAACTGACTTATCGCATTGGAAATGTGGTGCTTGACAAGGAGTTGATTTTCTCCGCGACGGAGGCAAGGCTCTTTGTACGCTACACCCTGCAGGAATCGGCGGTGCCGATTACCTTGCGCGTGTTGCCTTTCTTAGCCTTCCGCAACGTCCACATGCTGACGCACGAGAACTATGAGGCCAGCCGCAAGGTGGACTTGGTGAAAAACGGCGCTTCATGGCAGCTTTACAAGGATTATTCGAGGCTGTATTTGCAGTTCTCGAAGTCAGCGCAATACACGCATGTGCCGCATTGGTACTACAACATGTTCTACATCCGCGAGCAGGAACGCGGCTACGAAGCCGTTGAGGACCAGTTTGTTCCGGGATTCTTCGAGCTTCAAATGAAGCAAGGCGACACGGTGATTCTCTCCGCCAGCTTGGAGGAACAGAATCCTGCGGCCATCAAGCGGCAGTGCGAGGCTGAGGTGAAGAGGCTACTGCCCCAGACGAGTTACGAAGACTGCTTGCTGAAAGCCGCCGACCAATTTATTATCCGTGATGAGAAAGGCACGCGTCTTTGGGCGGGATTCCCGTGGTTCGGCAGTTGCAGCCGTGATACCTTCCTGGCTTTGCCGGGCATCGCTTTGGCGCAAGGCGACGAGAAGACCTTTACTGCCGCTCTCGATTACCTCATTTCAAGGATGCAAGGCCCCTTCTTCCCACACCGTTATTACCAGAAGAGCCTGTATTTCACGGCGGTAGACTCGCCGCTGTGGTTCTTCTACGTGCTGCAACTCTACGAAAAGATGTTGGGCAAGGACAAGAAGGACATTTGGAAGAAATACAAGAAACCGATGACGACCATTTTGGAGAGTTTCATCGCGGACGCTGATTTCAACGTGTATGTCTTGGACAACGGCTTGCTCTATGCTGGCAACCGCGATTTGGCCCTGACTTGGATGAACGTCTTCGCCCAAGGCAAACCGTGGACACCGCGTACTGGCCTTGCGATTGAGGTCAATGCGTTGTGGTACAATGCTTTGTGTTATGCAGTGGAACTGCTGAAAGCATCCGATTCGAAGAGTCCTTTGCTTAAGAAATGGCAGGCTTTGGCCGACAAGGTGAAAGTTTCGTTTGCCGACACCTTTATTAATAAAGCAAACAACGGTTTCTACGATTACGTGAATAGCAACGAGAAGAATACGCAGGTACGCCCCAACATGATGATTGCAGCGGCCTTGCCCTATACGCCGATGACGGAAACCATGCAGAAACGCGCTTTCGACATCGCCCATTCCGAGTTACTGACAACCAGAGGAATACGTTCTTTGTCACCGAATGACGAGGCTTATAAGGGTGTCAGCATTGGCAACCACAGCGAACGCGAAAGGGCTTATCACAATGGTACAGCCTTCCCATGGCTGATTGCCTTCTATGCTGATTTGTCGGTGAAGCTATTTGGAAAGACCTCGTTACCTTATTTGGAAGACCTTTACAACGGTTTCGAGGATGCCATCAAGGACAACGGAATCGGCACGATTTCAGAGATTTACGACGGCAACCCGCCCTTCGAGGCACGTGGCTGCATCTCACAGTCGACGAGCGTGGGTGCCTTGCTTTACCTGCATTACCTGATTGACCAACTAAATAAGGAAGGAGGCTCAAAATGAGAGTCTTGATGTTTGGGTGGGAGTTTCCGCCCCATATTACTGGTGGCCTTGGAACGGCTTGTTTCGGCATGACCAAAGGTCTGGCCAAGAACGATGTAGAGGTGCTGTTTGTGGTGCCGCGTGCCTACGGCGACGAGGACCAGTCGAACCTGCGCCTGCTCAACGCCAGCGACGTGACCATTGACATCGACCACGAAGAAAACCGTAGCTATTGGGAGCGCGTGCAATACATGGAAATCGGCTCCAACATCATCCCCTATGTCGGGCCGGAGGAGTTCGCCAATGTGCTGGAAAACGACCGTCATGTGGTGGAGAATTTCAACCGCACGGGTTCGGTGTTTGCGCGTAACTACCAGTTCTCGGGCAAATACGGCATGAACTTGATGGAGGAGGTGTCGCGTTACGCTTTGATAGGCTCGTCGTTGGCCACGAAATACGATTTCGACGTCATTCACGCCCACGACTGGCTGACCTATTCGGCAGGCATCGCGGCTAAGGAGACCACGGGCAAACCGTTGGTGGTGCACATGCACGCCACCGAGTTTGACCGCTCAGGCGAGAACATCAACAGGGATGTGTACGCCATCGAGCGCAAAGGCATGGAGGCTGCCGACCGTGTCATCACAGTGAGCAACCTGACACGCAACATCGTCATCGAGAAATACGGCATCGACCCTGCTAAGGTCGTGACGGTGCACAACGCCGTGGAACCCAACGACAAGCCCAAGTCGGAATACGAACGCAGCGGCTTGGATGCTAAGGTGGTGACTTTCCTCGGAAGAATCACCTACCAGAAAGGTCCCGAATACTTCATCGAGGCGGCCTACAAGATTCACCAAGTCGACCCAAGCATCCATTTCGTGATGGCGGGCACGGGCGACATGCTGGAGAAGATGATTCGCCGTGTGGCGCAACTCGGCATGGGCAGTCACTTCCACTTCACGGGCTTCCTGAAAGGCGCGGCCGTCGACCAAATGTTTGCCATGACCGATGTGTTCGTCATGCCATCGATTTCAGAACCTTTCGGCATTGTGCCGTTGGAGGCCATGCGCCTGAATGTGCCGGTGGTCATCAGCAAGCAGTCGGGCGTTTCTGAGGTCGTCAAACATGCCTTGAAGGTCGATTTCTGGGACATCAATGGCTTGGCTGATGCCATCTACGGCCTCTGTCACTACGAAACCTTGGCCAACTGCTTCAAGGACCAAGGCAAGGACGAGGTGGACAGCCTCAAATGGGAAGCCGCCGCTAAGAAGATTAAGGCGGTTTATGAGTCGGTGGTTTAATTAGCGAATAATAAAAAATACACAATATGAGCAAATCAGTCTGTTTCTATTTCCAAGTGCATCAGCCGTATCGGCTCCGCACTTATCGTTTCTTCGAAATCGGGAAGAAACATTACTACTATGATGACTACAGCAACCGCATGATTATGCGGCGCGTGGCGGAGAAATGCTACCTGCCCATGAACGAGCTGCTGATGAAGCAAATCGACAAGTTTGGCGACAAGTTCAAGGTGGCTTTCTCCTTCTCCGGCATCGCCATCGAGCAGATGGAGCAGTATGCGCCAGAGGTGCTCGAAAGTTTCCAGAAGCTGGTCGCGACGGGCAAGGTGGAGGTGCTTTCAGAAACCTATGCCCATTCCTTGGCCTCGCTTGTCGGCAAGGACGAGTTCAAGCGTCAGGTGATGGCCCACAAGCACAAGATGAAAGAGGTGTTTGGCGTCACGCCGAAGACTTTCCGCAACACCGAGTTGATTTACAGCGACGAAATCGGGGCGGATGTGGCCGACATGGGTTACAACCTCATGCTCACCGAGGGCGCGAAGCACATCTTGGGCTGGAAGAGTCCTAACTACATGTATGCCAATGCCATCAATCCGAAGCTGAAGGTCCTGTTGCGCAACTTCAAGTTCAGCGACGAGATAGCCTTCCGCTTTGTGCAGGACAGTTTCCGCGCCGAGGACTTCGTCAACTGGCTGAATGCGTTGCCAGAGGACGAGGAAGTGGTGAACATCTTCATGGACTATGAGACCTTCGGCGAGCACCAGTCGGAAGAGACAGGTATCTTCGACTTCATGGAGCGTCTGCCCGAGGCTATCCTCAAGGGCAGCAAGTTCAAGTTTGCCACGCCACAGGAACTGGCGAAGAAACTGCAGCCGGTGAGCGCTGTCAATGTGCCCAATGTGCTGTCGTGGAGCGACGAGGAGCGAGATTTGACGGCCTGGCTTGGCAACCCCTTGCAAGACGATGCCTTCCGTACTTTATACGATCTCTCGGCCAAGGTGCACCGTATTAAGGACGAGGATTTGCAGCAAGATTGGCTCGAACTCCAAACCTCCGACCATTTCTACTACATGTGCACGAAGTGGCTCTCCGACGGCGTGGTGCACAAGTATTTCAACCATTACGCCTCGCCCTATGACGCATACGTCAACTATATGAATGTGTTGACGGACTTTGCCGATAGGGTGACGAACCTTTCGAAGCGGAAAGTGAAAGCTGAATGATTTTTGAATTTTGAATCTTAAATACAGAATGAAAAACCCTGAATACCTTTTTGAAACCAGTTGGGAAGTGTGCAACATGGTGGGTGGCATCTACACGGTGCTCTCCACGAAGTCGAATGTGATGCGTCAACAGCTTGGCGATCATTACATTACTGTTGGCCCAGACGTGGTGAAGGAAGCGCATGAGACGCTTTATTTTGTTGAAGACAACGAACTCTTTCCCGAATGGCGCGAACGGGCATTGGCACAAGGCCTAAAGTTCCGCATCGGACGCTGGAAAATCGAGAGCAGCCCGATCGCCATTTTAGTGGATTATACAACTTTGTATCAATCTAAAAATGAGATACTTGCCCATCTTTGGGAACAATATGAACTGGATAGTATCCGCGGCCAGTGGGACTATGTTGAGCCTGTGCTGTTCGGTTATGCCGCCGGTCAGGTGATTGAGAGTTTCTGCAACTTCTATTTGCAGCAAACCATCAACATTGTGGCGCATTTCCACGAGTGGATGACGGGCTCGGGCGTGCTGTACTTGAAAGAGCATTGTCCGCAAATCGCCACGACGTTCACCACCCATGCCACCTATTTGGGCCGCGCCATTTCCGGCAACGGACTACCGCTTTATGACAACCTCAAGAGCTATCTGCCTTCGGTGATGGCCATGCAGTTTAATGTGGTCTCGCAGCAGTCGATGGAGCAGAAGGCGGCCAAGAACGCCGACTCTTTCACGACGGTGAGCGATATCACAGCGCAAGAATGTGAACAGTTCCTCTACCGCAAACCTGATGTGGTGACAAAGAACGGCATTGATCATACCTTTAGGCAAGACAAGGAAGCCTATGCCGAGAAGCGCAAGGCCACCAGGGCGCAGATTCTGAAAATAGCCGAGACTTTGTGTGGTGAGGCCATCGACCCCAACTGCCTGATGGTGCTCAATAGCGGTCGCTATGAGTTCAAGAATAAGGGCATAGACCTCTTCATTGAGGCTTTGCGCCGACTGAACGAGAACAAAAACCTGAATCGCACAGTGCTCGGCGTGATTGCAGTTCCTGCTAACATCGCAGGCCCATCGAAGGATTTGCAACATCGTCTTGATGGCACCAACGCCATTATGGGCCACACGGACTTCCCGGCCACTCACCATATCTTTGAATATGAGAACGATGCGATTCTCAATACCCTGCGAAACGCGGGGTTGCAGAACGATGCAAAGGACATGGTGAAGGTGATGTTTGTGCCTGCTTACCTCAACGGCGACGACGGTATCTTCAACCTGACCTATTCCGAGTTCTTGGCCGCTTTCGATTTCTCGGTATTCCCGTCCTACTATGAGCCTTGGGGCTATACCCCGCTTGAGAGCGTGGCCTTGGGTATTCCGACCTTGACCTCTGATGTTTCTGGTTTCGGCAAGTTCGTGCAGCAGGAATGCGAAGGCAACGAGGCCGTGACCGTGGTGTCGCGTCAGGTGGGCGATAATAATAAGGTGATTGACGAGATTGTTTCCGCTCTGCGCCGTTTCTTGGTTTTGACAGACAAAGGCATGGCTGAAATCTCAGAAGCCGCTTTGCAAGTGGCCGACAAGTTGCTTTGGAAAGACCTGATTGTCAGTTACCAAAAGGCATGGGATATGGCGCTTGAGAAATCAGGAGGACGCCATTACATGATGGAGCCTGTGCCTTACGCTGAGTTGATGCACGAGGTGGTCTACCAGAAAAACGATACTCCGAGTTGGAAGAAGGTTTTGGTGAAGCCTGTCTATTCCACTGAAATGCAGAAACTTCAGGAACTGGCAAACAATATTTGGTGGTGCTGGAACGTGGATGCCGTCGAGTTGTTCGAATCTATTGACATGGAGGCATGGAAGGCCACGGAGCAGAACCCCGTCGCCCTGATGGCGGGCCTTTCGGTGGAACAAATCAAAAACCTCGAGAACAACGAAGACTTCATCGATCGGCTGAACAAGGTCTATGACCAATTCAAGGCCTATATGTCGCAGCCCACGCAACAAAAGGACCTCATCGCCTATTTCAGCATGGAATACGGCCTGATGAAATGCCTGAAAATCTACTCTGGCGGTCTCGGCATCCTCGCTGGCGACTACATGAAGCAGGCTTCCGACTCCAACGCCAACATGGTGGGTATCGGTCTGTTGTACCGTCACGGCTATTTCTCTCAGGAAATTACCGTTTCGGGTGAACAGCACGCTGAATACATCTCGCAGAAGTTTTCGCAACTGCCGATAACGCCTGTTCGCGACAAGCACGGCGACTGGGTGAAAGTGAGCATCGCCTTCCCGGGTCGTTCTGTCTATGCCAAGGTTTGGCGCGTCAATGTGGGTAGGATAGGGCTGTATCTGCTTGATACTGATATTGATGATAACTCCTCCGAAGACCGTGGCATCACGAGCCAACTCTATGGCGGCGACAACGAAATGCGCATCAAGCAGGAGATGTTCCTCGGCGTGGGTGGTATCCGTCTGCTTGAGGCCATCGGCTTGAAACCCACTGTGTATCACTGCAATGAGGGTCATGCGGCCTTCAGTGGATTGGAGCGCCTGCGCGTATACATTACCAAGCACAACCTAGACTTCGACGTGGCTTTGGAGTTGGTTAGGACTTCGACCTTGTTCACTACGCATACGCCCGTGCCTGCGGGTCACGACGCCTTTGAGGAGCATTTGATTCGTACCTACATGCCGCACTATGCCAACCGCATGAATATCAGCTGGGAACGCTTCATGGGCTTGGGTCGTTTCAACCCCAACGACCCGAACGAGAAGTTCTCGATGAGCGTCTTGGCCACCAATTTGAGCCAAGAGGTGAACGGCGTGAGCAAGATTCACGGGCGCGTGTCGAGGGAGATGTTCCAAAGCTTGTGGCCAGGTTATTTCGCCGAGGAAAACCACATCGGTTATGTCACCAACGGTGTGCATCTGCCCACTTGGAGCGACCGTGTATGGCAACGCCTTTACAAGATGACCTTCGGCCCTGATTACCTTGACCATCAGTCGGATACGAATATGTGGAAGAAAATCAATGAGGTGCCAGATGCCGCGATTTGGGGCATCCGGAAGCGGTTGAAGCAGGATTTGATAGCCTATCTCGGAGAGAAAATCAGTGAGGACATGCGTCAACGCCAAGAAAGCCCGAAACTGATTCTCCAGACGGTCAACAACTTGAACGAGAACGCTTTAATCGTTGGTTTCGCCCGCCGTTTCGCGACTTATAAGCGTGCGCATCTGCTGTTTAGCAACTTGGAACGCCTCTCGCAGTTGGTCAACGACCCGCAGCGTCCTGTCATCTTCCTCTTTGCGGGCAAGGCGCACCCTAACGACAAGGCCGGTCAAGACCTCATTAAGATGATTGTGGACATCTCTCGCAAACCTGAGTTCGTTGGTAAGATTTTGTTTATCAGCAACTACGACATGGAGCTGGGCAACCGTTTGACGAGTTGCGTCGATGTGTGGCTTAACACGCCGACACGCCCGCTTGAAGCCTCTGGCACCAGCGGCGAGAAGGCCGTTATGAATGGCGTGCTGAACTTCTCCGTGTTGGATGGCTGGTGGGCCGAAGGCTACCGCGAAGGTGCCGGCTGGGCTATCCAAGAGAAACGCACCTATCAAGACCAGCGCTATCAGGATGAAATGGATGCCGAAACAATATACAACACGCTTGAAAATGAGATCGTTCCGCTCTATTTCACCCGCGTGAAGGATGTCCCGACAGGCTGGGTGGCGGCCATGAAGAAATGTCTGGCCGAGATTTCGCCGCGCTTCACGATGAAACGCATGATGGACGACTATTTCGAGCAGTATTACAACAAGCTGATTGAGCGCACCAATTGGATGCGGGCCAACCGCTACCAGAAAGCCTTCGAAATCAACTCGTGGAAGAATCGCATCCGCGCCAACTGGGACAAGATTGAGGTGAAATCGCTGGTTTTGCCTAACACCGATGTACGTCCGTTGACCTTCGGCGAACAGTTCATCGCAGAAGTCACGCTGTTGACGCCCGATCTGGATCCTGGCGACTTGGCGGTGGAACTGCTCTTCGGCAGGAAAAATAACGGTTCGGTGAATGAAATTACCACTGTCCACGAGATGAAACTTGTCGATTCGGGAGACGGGTGGGTGAAATACTATATCAAGGTGCCGACTAACCGCGCAGGTGTGTACGACTTTACCTTCCGTGTGTATCCCACCAACAAGATGTTGCCGCACAAGCAGGACTTCCCGCTGGTGAAGTGGATTTGATTTAAACAATTAACATTATGGAAGTCTATCAAATCTGGCTCATTGCCGCCATCGTCCTGGTCATCCTCGAAGTTGCTACGGCGGGTTTTGGGGTTATCTGCTTCGCCGTTGGCGCGGGTTTTGCCGCTCTCGTCGCAGGTTTGGGCGCAAATTACGTTTGGCAAATCGTCGTCTTTGCCATCGTTTCGCTGCTAACCTTCATGTTTCTGCGGCCCGTTGTGATGCGTTTGTTGGACAAGCGCTCCAAAGACGTGAAAACCAACGCCGATGCGCTTGTTGGGCGGAAGGGCATCGTTTCCGAACGCATTGACGCAGCGCAACATACAGGTCGCGTGGCCATCGATGGTGACGACTGGAAGGCTGTGTCGGAAAACGGCGAGGTCATCGAGAAAGGCACATCCGTGGAAATTGTGAAATTGGACAGCATTATAGTAACCGTTAAACAATAGCATCATGAACGTCACCAACATCGTATTAATCGTATTGATAGCCTTCGTCGTGATTTACATTCTGCGAGGCATTAAGATTGTTTCCCAGTCGGAAACCATGATTGTCGAGCGCCTCGGCAAGTACAACCGCACCTTGAATGCGGGCATTAATGTCATCTTGCCCATCATTGAGCAGGCCAAGGAGACCATCGTCCGCCGCCAAACTGGTGCCATATCGCGTACCTCGCGCATTGATATGCGTGAGCAGGTGTATGACTTTGACAAACAGAGTGTTATCACCAAGGATAACGTCATGACTGAAATCAACGCCTTGCTCTATTTCCAGATTGTCGACCCGATGAAGGCAGTTTATGAGATTCAGAATCTCCCCGTGGCCATCGAGAAACTGACGCAAACCACGCTCCGTAATGTGGTCGGTGAGATGGAACTTGACGAGACCCTCACTTCGCGCGACACTATTAACTCGAAGCTTCGCAACGTGCTTGACGATGCCACCAACAAATGGGGTGTGAAGGTGAATCGCGTTGAGCTTCAGGATATTACACCTCCTGAAAGCATCCGTCGCACGATGGAACTCCAGATGCAGGCCGAGCGTAACCGTCGTGCCGAGATTCTGAAGGCTGAGGGTGAGAAACAAGCGCAAATCCTGAATTCGGAAGGTGAGAAACAGGCCGAAATCAATGCTGCTGAAGCCGAGAAGCAGGCCAACATCCTGAGAGCGGAAGGAGAGGCTAAGGCCAAGGTGCTGCAAGCCGAGGCCGAGGCAGTTGCCATCCGCAATATTGCCGAAGCTGTTTCCGATAGGGGAGCCGATCCTGTCAATTATCTCCTCGCCGTGAAGTACGTCGAAGCCTTGAAGGAAGTGGCTGGTGGTCAGCAGAATAAGACGGTCTATCTGCCTTACGAGGCTTCCAACTTGCTTGGCTCGTTGGGTGGCATCAAGGACATGTTTGCGAAATAACAAGTGTTTTGTCATCATTTTGTTTGGGCGTGTGGAAAAGCCTTCCGCACGCCTTTTTTGTGTGATGGCAAAAAAGGGTCATCTAAAACTTGATTTTGTGTTTTGCGGAAAAATAATTATCTTTGCACGCCAAAGCAAACGAAGCATGGAACTTTTGGATTTGTACGATAAAGAACTGAGAATGACTGGAAAAACCATCGAAAGGGGTCAGCCGATTCCGCATGGCTACCAGATTCCCATCGTGGCAGTGATTATTCATAATGAGGAAGGTCAGTTCTTGATCCAGAAAGTGGCGGAACGCAAGGGCAACTACTATGCGACTACGGCGGGCCATGTGAAAAGCGGCGAGACCGACTTCGCACGGGCCATGTTGCGCGAGCTGAAGGAGGAAATAGGGCTTTCGGCCACCAAAAGCGAGCTGGAGTTGGTGAAAATCAGACGTTACGAATACAAGTTCACCTTCTTGTATTTGTTGAAGAGCAATGTGCCCGTCTCGATGCTGCGCCTGCAGCAGGAGGAGGTGGAGTCCGTGCGATGGATGGCTTTGGATGAGATTGAAGAGCTTTGTCGGCAAGGGCTTTTCAACCGCACGCATTACCGCCTGCTGCGCGATTGCGTTGAAAGCGACTTTTTCAAGAAATGAATTCCTGATTTGTTCCTATTTTAGACTGAAAAACCAAAGTTTGGATTTTTAGTCCAAAGTTGACGAATTTTATCCTCTTAGGACAATCGTTTCATTACCTTTTTCCTATTTTTGCGCCTTTATTGTTTTTTGAAATGAAAAGGAATGTTTGGCTTATTTTGTTGTTTTTGAGCGTTTTGTCCTCCTGCAGGAAGACCATAGAACACGATTCCTTGCCTGAACTGGATTCGCGTTTCGGCTTGGTTTATGAGTTGAAGGACGTCAATCACGATAGTGCTTTCATGGTTTTCAGCAGTATTTCCGATACCTTGGACGAGATGGCGTTAAGGCAACGGTCTGAGTTTCTGTTTGCAGAATATCAGATTCTTAAAGCAGAGATGAATTACAAAATCTATCGTCCTGTTCAGAACGGAGATTTGGTCATCGAGGCATACGATTTCTATGATTCCTTGTTGTCGAGCCAGTGGGTTTTGCGCACTAACAAGGATTTGGCTTTTCAATATGCGCGTGCATGTTATTTCAAGGCCGCCGTGGAAGGAGGACGTGAGGAAAGTCAGGTGGAGGCTTTTTCCGACTATTTGAAGGCTTTGTGGATTGTCGATGGGCTGAATATGAAGAGGCATGTCTTTGCTTTGAAGGGGAAGAATGCTGATTATGAGTATTTTACCGGGTTGATTTACGACCGTTTGGCATGGTTTTTCTACAACCACGATGCTTGGGACGCGGCCATGGAAACCCTTGAGCTATCGAATGAGTGCTTTGAAAATGCGGGTAGTTTGCCCGGCATATCCTCGAACTTAGATTTGATGGGCGACGTGATGTTGGCCCAGGAAAACCATGACGAGTCGGTGGAGTATTATAAGAAGGCCGACAGCATCAATGAATTGCTTTATGACGGATATAATTATTTGAATTTCAATAGTTTGCTTCATAGAGGCATAACTTTGTCGACTTCAGGTAACAAAGATGCAGCCTTGGATTTGTTGCATAAGGCCTTGGAAACCTCGCAACGTCCTTGGATGACACGCAGGCTTCATTTCGGTTTGGGTTATATCCATTTTGACAAGTTGGAATATGACTCGGCTCTGTATCATTATGAGCGCAGCTATCCCTTGTTGCCGCGACAAACGATTAAGTCGTATTGCCGCATCATTGAATTGGCCAACAAATTGGGCGATACGGAGAAGGCAGCCTATTACGGCGGACTTTTGGCCGATTCGTATTGGGACAAGATGATTCAAAACGGGCAAAAGACCCGTATGGTGGCGCTTTACGAGAATTACAAGTTGCGGGGCAAGGAAATGCGCATCAAGGATGTGATCTATTTCACCTTAATGATGGTTGCGGTGCTGGCTTTAGTTGTCGTGTTTGACACCGTTTTCATCCAAAGGCGCAAAAAACGCCATCGTGAGGAAATAGCTATGCATGAGCAGATTAAGGCTTCGCTCGTGGATGAGATTGAGACGACGCGGAAAGTGTCGAGCAAGAGGGCGGAGAGAATCATGGCCTTGGAGACCGAGTTGGAGAAGGTCAACGGCAGGGAAAACACCCTTCCATTCAGCGAGCGGATGCAGCTGTTGTACGACAAGCCCATTTGCAAACGGGTCAGCCGCGTGACCGAGGCCAATGTCAAGGCCAGCAACACCTATCCTGAATTGGCACTTTCCGACCATCAATTGTCGCAGTTGGTGCAAGCCGTCGATTCGGTGTTCCCCAAGTTTTCGGCCCGCATCATCGAGCAGTATCCCCGCCTGAAACGCGCCGATGTGATTTATTGCTGCATGTATATTCTCGGCCTCACCGAAGCCCAGGCAGCGGCCCTGACAGGCAAAACCTACCAGGCGGTTTGGATACGTTCGTTGAAACTTCACGAGATTTTTGGCAGCAAATCCGATTTGCAGTTCATTTTGTACAGCTTCCTAAAAGATTGGTAATTAGGCATTAATAATCTGCGCCGGAAAACGTTTTATTTCATTTTATTGTTTTATTAACTTACTGATTGTTAGTTAATTCATATATTATTTATTTTAAAAACCTTGAATGTTTTTTCGATTTTTGTTTTGACCTACCTGATACTCCTATTTTATTTTTGCAGCAAATTTTTATGTTATTGTTATGGTGTTCAAAATGAAAGACGTGCACGTTGGCAACATGATCCGCGAAGAGCTGGAGCAACAGGGAAGAACTGTCATCTGGTTCGCGAAGCAGATTTATTGTGAGAAGTCCAATGTGTACAAGATGTTCAAAAGGAAGAGCATCGACCTTATCCAGTTGATGCGTGTTTCAGAAGTGTTGCAGCACAACTTTCTGAAAGATTGCTATGAAGAGTCGTGATGACTTTTCAATTATGGTTAATAAATTAAGTTTCTTTTTTGTGTCGCAGTCGTGAGATTGCGGCACTTTTTTTTGCGTTGGGGATGGCGGAAGGTCTTGGTCGGATACACCTTAATTATAATAGGCGAGGGACCGTCATTTTTGGTGCAATATTTTTGTCTTGAAAAGTGTTGTTTTGGGCGTTGAATGGACTCGCAGTCCAAAAAAATCGTAGTATTCCCTAGGAAGTTCCCAAGAATCCAAAATACGTGGTCTAAGCAGGCAAAAATAGGGTAGGGGTAATGCCGTTTTGGGGCGTCTTTTTGATGTCTATAGATCGTAAAAGAATTCTGATATAATGGCCATGACATATCGACAAGTATGTGGATTAGCGGCAGCCACTTCCAAAAGTTGTGGTGTTTCTAATAGTATAACCTTAATTCATTCATTATTAACCTAATTATCTCATTATGAAAAAGAAAGTATTTTCTTTGATGATGACGCTTGTCCTCGCCTTCATGGGCGTGGCACGCGCGGAGATTGTGGAAATCGGTGTCGGCGGCACGACGACTAACTCGTACCTCCCGAACTATGAGTTCTACAACTACTCCTTGACGCAGCAGATCTATACTGCTGCCGAGATTGGCACTGCTGGTACCATCAACAGCATTGCCTTCTACGCCATGGCCTCTGCCACCAGATCTCTTGACGTGTATTTGGTCAACACGACCAAGACTGCTTTCAGCGGTTCGACCGACTGGGTAGTCCCGTCGGCCGATGACCTGGTCTACACTGGCATTGTGACCTATGCTGCAAACGATTGGACAACCATCACGTTGGACACTCCGTTTGAGTACAACGGCACGGGCAACCTCTGCCTCATCGTGGATGACAACACGGGCTCCTACGTGAGCAGTGTGCAGAAGCGCGTCTTCGATGCCACAAGCATGGCTATTCGCATCTACAGCGATGGCACCAACTACAATGCTTTGGCTCCCACGAGCTACAGCGGCACGGTGATGGACGTGAAGAACCAGATCCGTCTCGACATCTCGGGCGGCGGCGCTCCCGCTGCCGGTGCCAACCTTGGCATTGCCTGCAACGGCAACGTGGACATCCTCGACCTCGGCTATCGCCCGGGTCCCGTCAACACCCCGAACTATGCCGGCCCCATCTGGATGGGCCCCACCTCGTTCGTGATGTACAACGACGGCGATGTTGACGTGTCCGTCTCCGTCCTCGACTTCTCGCCGAACGACAGCATCTTCTTCATCATGGGTGCTGAAATGCCCTTCGTGCTCGAGGCCGAAACCGACGCCAACACCGGCGTTGAGCTTCAGGTGACCATGGTTCCCGAAGCCGAAGGTATTGTGGATCGCCAATTTGTGGCCATCTATGAGAACAGCCGTCTGGCCAAGGTGTGGCCCATCACGGCTGAGGTCTACACCCCCGAATGCCCGGACGTGTATGAGCTGGCCCTGAACGTGAGCGTCTTCCCGTTCGTCAACGTCCCTTCGACGATGACCACGCTCCACAACGACTACAACCTGCCTTATCCGCTGATTCCGGACGGATACGACGCGGTCTACAAGATGACGTTCGAGCAGGACATGCTCCTGAACGCCAGCGTGACCTACGGCGCCAACGGCAAGGTGGCCCTCTACACCTCTGACTTCTATTACGACCAGTTTGGTATCCCCGGCCCCGACGTCGAGAACTACTACGACGGTCCTCAGCTGGGTGGTATTGCCGCCCAACCCTTCGAGGCCGAGATTGGTGATGGCTCCACGACGTCGAACTTCGTCCCCTTCTATTGCTACTACAACTACAGCATCAGCACGCAGCTCTTCCTTGCCAGCGAACTCGAAGACGCTGGTGTGAACAGCACTCCGATGACGAGCGTGTCATGGAATGTGAACGCTACTGGTAGCGTGACCCAAGAGCAACAGAACATCAGCATCTGGATGGCCAACGTGGCCGACACCGAAGTTTCCGGCACTTCTCCCGATGCCAGCAACATGACTCTGGTTTACACGGGCAACTTCACTCCCGCTGTGGGTTGGTATGAATTCGTGTTCAACGAAGGCACCTTCTCCTGGGATGGCAGCAGCAACCTGCTGATCGCCGTGCAGCGTAACCATGGTTCTTACCAGAACGGTTTGACCTGGAAGGCCCAGAACGTTGGTTTCTACTCTGCCAGCTGCGCTTATCGCGACACTGCTCCTTACTACCTTGACACCGAGAGCTACAGCATGAGCACTGTCATGGTTCGTCCTGACATCCGCCTCGTTGCTGACGGCCGCGAATATGTCATCGGCACAAATGTCGATATCGAAGACATGACTGTTGTCGGAAGACCTGGTAGCAACTACGAGTACTTCCTCGTGGCCTCCTCCACGGACGAGGACTTCGAGGTGACCATCGACGCCACCACGCTTCCTTGCCCCGAGGCTGCCTACCAGCCTGTTCCGGCTGACGACGCCGACGAGATCGAGCCCAACCGCGTTGAGCTGAAGTGGAAGCTCGGTGAATACACCACCGAGTGGCGTCTCGTGTTCGGTACCACCTACTATCCGGACAACCAGCCCAACCACCCGCAGACCATCATCACCGACTGGTCGACCGACCTGGCCCAGAGCTACAACGTCTACGGCTTGTGGAACAACACGAACTACTTCTGGAGAATTGATGAGCGCAACTACATCGGCAATGGCCAGTATTGCGAGACCCAAGGCGAGACTTGGGGCTTCACGACCCATCTCAACGTCCCGCAGAACCTCCGCGCTGTTGATGCGAACGTTTTCGATGACGAGACCGTCACCCTGGTCTGGAATCCCGTCGTCGACCGCACCTACCGTTACTACTACATCTATCGCGACGGCGTGAAGGTTGGCGAGACTCCTGTCAACAACATCAACGCCGCCACTTACACCGACGGTCCTCTGGCCTACAACATGATTCCCGGTTACACCTACTATGTTACCGCCGTTTACGACGAGGGCGAATCCGCTCCTTCCGAGCCGATCAACGTCAAGGTGAGCGGCTACGGCACCATCAGCGGCTTCGTGTATGAGCAGGACTATGACATCCCGATCCCGGGCGCCACGGTCAGCTACACGGGCACCGACGAGTTCGGCGACTCACACAGCTACAGCTTCACCACCGACAGCAACGGCTTCTACAGCGGTGCCGTGTATGCCGGTGAGTACGACGGCCAGGCTGGCAAGGCCGGTTACCAGACCGCCTACTCGCCCGTCCTCCCGTTCGTCAACCCGGTCGGTGTGTACTACGACTACACGACCACTCCCGTCAACTACATCCTGGACGAGGACTTCACACCTGTTTGCGGTGTCATCGCCCAGTACTATCCTGACAGCCTGGATCCCCACAGCCCGTATGTGAAGGTCTATTGGGGCTGCGGCCTGCCTGGTGGCGAGATCATCGAGGACTTCGAGACTGGCGACTTCAGCATGTTCGATTGGCAGATCGACCCGACCTATCCTTGGAGCATCAGCACCAACAATCCTTACGAAGGCACCTACTGCATGAAGAGCGGCGGCGCCGGCGTGGCCAGCGTGACCTCCAACATGACCGTGACGGTCGACATCCCTGCCGACGGCGAGATGAGCTTCTTCGGCAAGGTCTCCTGCGAGAGCAACTATGACTTCGGCCACTTCTACATCGACAACGTTGAGAAGGGCAGCTGGTCCGGTGCTGGCAGCTGGGGCGAGCGCAAGTACAGCGTCACCGAAGGTACGCATACCTTCAAGTGGAGCTACACCAAGGACAGCAGCGTGAACAGCAACGACGACTGCTTCTATGTGGACTACATCACCTTCTACAAGAGACCCGAACCCGCTGGTCCGGGCTGGCACACCTACTGCGAGGCCGAGTTCGACAACGCCTACCGCAGCAATGTGGGTCAGTGCTCATGGGGTTATGACTATCCCGCCAGCGTCCTGGCTCCTTATGCCGGCTACAACATGACCAAGGTCTCCCTGTTCAGCGACACCATGTACGGTGCCGTGGGTGGCAACTTCACCTGCAACATCTACGTCGGTGGCAGCACTCCCGCCACGGGTACTTTGGTTTCGACCCTCACCGTCGACGTTCCTTGCAGCCAAGGCA